>artificially_reared_2__coassemble_249_pt1 | contig 32771 bp, 26 predicted proteins | sample artificially_reared_2__metabat2_high_PE_035 | metagenome-assembled genome bin artificially_reared_2 | reverse complement strand
GTAAGCATTCGGCAAACTACAAGTATTAAACCTTTATATACAACAATAGCGACTGTCACTATGAAGCCAATAGTAGCAGTCGCTATCGTTTTGTTGAACCTTTATGTTACAGCTTGTATTAGTTATTAGATTCCTCCTTTTGTTTTGTCAATACACATTCCGGATGTTTCAACTTCCATTTGTGTGGAAGTAGATTCAAAAGTTCTTCTTGAGTTGCCTTCTTGTGATAAGGCATTTGTGCGATGACATCGTTCAGGTATACCCTGGGATTTACATCGTGTGCCTTACATGTGGCCAGCAGAGAACAGATGACCGACATATTAACCGCTGCTTCGTGATTACCACAGAAGAGAAAATTTTTTCTGCTTAGAGTGATGGGCCGTTGGACGTTTTCCGCCAGATTGTTATCCCAGTACAGGCGGCCATCGTCCAGACATCTCATAATATTATCCCATTTGGTGTAGGCATATGTTATGGCCTTGCCTGTCAAAGAACTTGGACTGTATTTAATCCCTTCTGTCTCCATCCAGACCTTCATTGCCTCCATGATTGGTCTGGACAGTTCCTGACGCGTCTGTCTGCGCTCATCATATGACAGGCCGGCTTCGTCACACTGACGTTCTATTTTATAGATATACTGTATCTGAGTCAGTGCATGTTGTGCCGTCTCCCTGTTTTCATCCAAAGCCTGCTCAAAATGACGGCGGATATGAACCAGGCAGTTGAGTAGCCGCACGTTGGGGTTGGTCTTGAAAGCCGTTTCATAGCCTGCAAAACCGTCACATTGAAGATATCCCTTGAAGTGATATTGATTTGCCAGGGATTCGATGACCGCTCCGGCCCGTGAGCCTTCGTCGTAATGAAAGATGACCAGTCTCTCCATGACTGATCTTACCATCCAAAGATATTCCTTGTCGGCCTTGTGCTTTTCCCTGTTGATGACCGGAACTGTAGTCTCGTCCACCTGTACATAATCACAGGAGAAGACTTCCCGTTTGAGCTTTTCATACAGAGGCTTAAGCAACTCCACGGTTTTCTTGAACCAGCCGTCCAGTGTACTCTCGGTCAAACCTTTCATTCCAAGATGGCAGTATTGCTGTATCTGACGGTAGAACGGGACATGATATTCATACTTCTGAAGCAATATTTCGGCAAGCAGACTGGTGTCAGCGATGCACTTGTCGACCGGCATCAGCGGCATGGGAGCTATCTCTACACCTTTCTGTCCGGCCGGAGGTAACTGGGTACTATCCTTGAGAGCATATTTGGGACGGATGATTTCCTTGACGTAAAGCATTCCCGGCTTGTGTTTGACGACCCTGGTTATCTCTTCTCCTATTCTACGGTATAAAGATAAGTCCACACCGGTCGGTTCTATTGTTTCGGTCTCCAATACGGGTAAGTCCTCCATCATTTTGCGGTTCTGACGATTCTGCTTACGAACTTCTGCAGATTCCTTTTCAATCTTCTCCACCGCCTCGTCCCGCTTTTCTTCCACCTGTTGCCGGAGTCCGTAAAACTCATCGGCAAAGAGATCTGGCATATTAGAGTCATATACGCGGAGTTTCTCCGATTTACGACCAAAGAGCTGACGGTTCAGCCATGCGACCTGAGCCGTCAACTCTTTGATACGTTCCTGCAGTTTTTCATTCTGTTCCGCCTGTTTCTTATTGGTGGCAGACAATGAAGCAACAGAGGCATTCAGCCCTTCTATAGTCTTGAGTAATATTTCCTTTTCTTCCATTGTCTGTACCTTTTTGTTGATGTAAATATACTAAATTATAGTGAATTACACAACAATATCCGTACTTTTATTCTCACCGAAAAGCATGTTATACATGGTATTCCTTACGTTCGGCCCTTAACCGCCGGAGCCTCTGTTCCGGGTTTTCCTGTATTCCTTCAACCATCATCACCAGATCGCGCCACTCCATGGGATAGCTCTTTGATTTGGGATCATACTCCGGCAACTTGAAGCGACCGGCCTCCAGACGTTTTACATACATTACCATACCTCCGTCTTCGGCATGAAGGAGTTTCATTAGCCTGCGGCTGGAACCGATGAAGATGAAGACATCACCGTTCCTCACTTCACTGTTCATTTTCTCATGTACCACTCCGCATAGCGAACTGATACCCTTGCGCATATCTGTCCTGCCAGGACACAGGAAGTAGCGCATCGTGTCGTTCAGGTTAAACATGACCGTTTCGAAGACTTTGGGTAAATATTTCCTTCAGCAAATCTTCAGAACCGCTCCCGAAGTGGGCACGAAGTCCATTGGGAAACAGCAGCGCAACACCATGAGGCAATTGTTCTTCTTGGGAAGACTCCGTAACTGCCTGTTTAAAACTGACAGGAGCAAACTCGTGTTTGACACTGTTCCTGTCAACGGAACATTTTCTACGCCAGTAGTGATAGGTTGAATAACTTACACCTATCTGTTGAAGGTACGACTTCAACGGCAGGTCGCTTTGTTGAACCTGCAATTCTAATTCTTCAAATTCTTGTCTGTTCATAATAATTGAGGTTTGATTGTATTCACTGCCGCAAAGCTACAACCAAACCTCAATGTGTAAAAGGTGCATTTCTTCGAATGCTTACGGAATAATTCTCAAAAATTATTTACAGGTTAGACTAAGAACAAAGTACAAAAACATTCATAACAATTGAGGCTTGATTGTATTCGCTACCGCAAAGTTACAACCAAACCTCAATGTTTAAAAGGAGCATTTTTTCGAATGCTTACCAATCATATTGCTAAACTCATTAATCGGTTTACATCCATCATAAATCAAAGAGTCTGAAAACACGCCATAAATATGTACAACTAGACATACGGTACCTTCACGACCGGTTCGTTTTTGCATCGAGAATGTTAAAAATAATACCATCAGCTTCATTATGTAACTCGAGCAATAGGACAATATAGCACTTAACATTTTCATTATTAGATTTAAGTGACTTTTCACCTCTGATTTCAGGGTTTTTAAGAGTCTCTATTGAAATTTTAAAATGCTACTTTATGTTGTTTTTTCGGTAAGAAAGCTTTTGTACTTTCATTTCTATGTCTTTAAGATATTCATCAATAGCGGTAACAGGCCCACAAGAATTAGTTAATTTATAATATACATATTTGAATTTCTCTAATTCTATTTTTAGTTGCGCCATGACTTTGATGTTTTCACGTGCCATTGTACGCCTTGCTTCTGCATCAGCTTGTAGCAAAAGACGAGATTCAACGCGAAACTTTTCTAAAAGTTCTTGTTGAACCTTGTCTTTATAAAAAGCTACTGCCAATTCAATTAGGTTAACGGATTCCATCTTCTACACGTCCCATTTGGTTAACTACTTCAGTAATAATTTTGCAGAAATCATCACCTGAAAGATTACCTTGACTATGTGCGTAAAAATCCTGCATCATAGAACGAATCACATTCATACGATCAACGACAGAGTTAGTATCTGCTCTTTTTTTGATAGCATATGCCTGAGCTTCATCCATGATTCTTTTACGATCCTCAGCCATCTTCTTCAGACATGCTTCAGAAGCAACCTCCATCTTCTTGATTTCAACTATGCTTCCTGCAAGATTTAAGATATTCTCAAAATTATTCGAAAGCATATCCATAGCTTTTTCGCCTTTGGTTAATGTACCCTTATTTGCTGCTGTAGGAGAAGTTGTACGATTTCCTGATTCTATTATTTCAAAACCTTCCATTATTTGTAATATGCCGCTTGTTAAATAATAATATAAAGTGCGGTTTTACTTTATACCAAGTTCTTCACCCAATTCTTGTGCATAATTATACTGCTCAAAACATTCGTCAAGATTATCTGCTTTAATGTCATCAAATGTATGTGCAATATCTTCTGCAATTGTTCTGATTGTCTCAATATTTTCTTCTCTCAATTTATGTAAATCTTCAATGACAATGTCGATAGTATCTTTTTGCCATTTTTCTAGACCATCTACTACTTTGTTCATCAGTTTCCTCTTCCATGTTGCAAGTTCATATACAACAAAGAGAAGTTCTGTAACTACGGCAACAGCAACACCTACTGCTTTCATAGATGTAGCTCCTATTTTAGATAAGAAATGTTTTACATTATTATGAGTAGCTCGAGAAAAAGTGTGTCCAAATAAATCTCCTGCTTTTTTCAAAAGATGTGAAGCTGCATTTGCAACACCCGCATTTGCTCCACCCATTCCACCAAAAGCAGCGAAATAACCTTGTAATGAATTCTTGCCGACTTCCTTTACAATCCCTGCAAGGATAGAAGATGTTGCAGCTCCGACATTAGTGTGGAGTTGTACCGATATTTCATTATTGAAACGTACAATTTCTTTCTGTAGATAGTCATCAACTTGACGATTGAGATCATCTAACTCTATATCAATATAGGTTTGCACCTCAGAAGTTTCAGTCTTGATGGTGTGTGGAAGTAAATGTGCATTTGTATAACCTACCATTTCTTCCATACTGGAAATACCAGATGACTCAATCTCATCAGCCATTCGTTTGAGCACATTGGCTTTAACCTCTTCAAACTTGCGTGGAAGAGATTTTTCAATTTTGTAAAAGACCGGCTTCACATATAATGATATTGCCTGCCTGATTCTGTTTGCAGACTCCTCTTGAGCTTTTTTGACTGCCTCAAACTCCTCTTTATCAAGCTTTGCCGATAAATATCTTGATTCAATAATTCGGTAACACTTCAAATATAAATCTTCTATGTATTTATCAAACGCAGATTTTAGTGAATTAATCCTAGTGATGGATGAAAGTTCTTTTGAAACGGATTCCCAAAGTTCTGGACTATGGGGTAAAGGATGTCCCTTGCCCTCCGCAACTTCCATATTGTGAAGTATGAAAACAGACGGATCGATAGTTAGTATATCAGATACAAAACTTGTAATACTTTTAATCTTTGAACTATTGACATTAGTGCCAATAGGACATCTGTTTACTAAAAGATAAACTTTAACATCGTCTCTTATCAATTCACGCAAGAAGCTAAGAAAAACATAGTCTTCATCTTGAATTCCTATCTTATAATTGACTGTGTAGATGACGATGTCACTATTAGGTAAAAAATCTTTTAATACTTCTTCATGCTCAGCAACGACCGATCCATATCCAGGAGTATCAAAAATTCTTAAGTTCTCTAATGAATTTTTGCCAATATTCTTTATAATCTTCAATCTCTTAAGTTGCTCGTCAGGATGCTCGCTTAACTGAAGGAACAGTTTATGATCAATCTTTTCTATTGTTGCATTTTTATTTATAGCATAGTACTCATCGTTTATCGCATTGCTATTTAGCTCTATTTCGGTGATAGCAGCTGTAGAAGGATTTGCTTTCATCGGTAATACCGGAGCTCCTAGAAGTCCATTTATTATTGAAGACTTTCCACTACTTGTTTCACCCAAAAAAACGACATAAGAATCATGGTGTTTGATTCTTTCATATAGAAACTTAGACATAGTTTCAATCTCAGAATTTTCTGTCATTGAAACTAATTGTTCAAGCATTTCTAATTTATTTATTGACGATTCAAACATATTACAACTCCTTTTGTTTATTGATTATGTAATCAAGATCTGCCTTTAGTACATCTTCGTCTTCATTAGAAACGCCCTTAGACATATATTCTTTAAGTTTTGCAAGTTCTATATCTCTGTATTTCAAAATATTATCCAATGTTTCATTGCAGGATAACGAAAAGTCCGCATATTTTTCTGGGATAATCTTCATTAGACTGAGTTCAATCTCGTCAATCTTTTCAGAAATTTGGCGTTTCGCTTTATCGGCCCTATCTGATTGTACATATTTCTTTACTCTCCATCCCAATAAGCTGAATACTCCGTAGATTGCAAGACCAACACCAGCAACAACCCATCCAGCAGGTCCTGATGCAGCAGCAATACCTAATGCAGAATAGATAGCTGCTGCTCCAGCTCCAGCTCCGAGTACACCAACAACACCACCTCCAATATTTGCAGCAAGTTGGAAACCTTTCTCCCATTTTGTAGATGAATCAGAACTATATTCCACAGAATGGATATTAATCTCATTTTCGAATTCAATCTGCTGGATTTCATCAAACCTGCTTTCTACTTCAAATTTGATATTCATGAACAAATCAATAATCTCATTCATGAAATCTTTTGTTTCCTCTTCTTGTATATCTGCGAATGCAGAAGAAAGGTATTCACCATCGTATACGCCACTATCGATTACTTTATAAATTGCGGCTCTTATCTTCTTAGAACATTCTTTTGATTTTGCTTTTGCAATAAAATATATTTCATCTTCTTGCTCCCGAAGATATGATTTAAGCGCATTAATTTTGTTCAAAAGTTCAATCGTTCCCTGATTAAAATCTGAAATCTTCTTGTCGTTTTCTAATTTAATTTGTTCCTTTGATTTACCAATATCGGATAATCTTTTAAGAATTATTCCCTTGGCAAATTCGATGCACAATTTAAGACGTGTAAATATCACGCTTTCTCTTTCCTTTTCCCAATTGGAGGACAATTGCATAATTTTATCGTAAAGCGTTCTGATATTAGAACTATTTACTAAAGCTACATCATTACTTAAGGAGCCAGCTATAGCATTATATGCATTAACCAATACAATGTCATTATCATATGGATTATGCAACTCTTCTGCTATGTTACGAAGAACCTTGTTATTGAAGTCCATACTCTCGCGTATCTCATCTTTAGTTTCCCCCCAATCATTTTGCACAAAGATTGCCTTGCTAAATTGAGACCACAAACTCTTAATAAATAAAGACTCCTTATTTCTGATTGTTGGAACTGTAGGAATCACAAAAATGGCAGAACAAAGATTCTCTACATATCGTTTTGTTGTATTTTCGTTTTCTTTAGTAAGACTACCAACACCAGGAAGATCAACAATTACCATACCATTTTTAAGCATTTCATTATTTCTAAATAACTCAATGCGTGCGACTCGCTTTTCGTTAGCTGAGTTGTAATTGTTATCTACATACTCATTAAGTTCTTCTCGGGTGTGAACTGTAATTGTATTGGATTTATCAAAGAAGTGAACTATTGCACATTCCTTTGTTCCAAACTTCACTTCTACAGGTACACATGTCGTCTCATCTGCGTCGTTAGGCAAAATATTCTCTTTTAACAAGCCATTAATAAGAGTACTTTTACCCATTCCCTGCATTCCTAATACAGGAATAATAACTTCTGCATTATCCATGTTTTTTATAATATGCAGAAGATTTGTACCAACAGATTCCTGAGTGTCAGAATAACGATCCAAGAAATCTACTAGTTTCTTATCTAATATTTTACTTAATTTCATTTATCTGAGTTTTAATTTCATTCTTTTTCCAGAATGGGGTTATAATATTTACAATGATATTCAAAATCGCCTGAAGCTTTTCCAAAGATTTGCTGATATCTTCAATCTTAGTAGTCGTGCTATTCTCAAATAACCTGTGTGAAGATTCATTAGCAGCATAATTTTCAGAGAATTCTGCCTGTAGTTTAGACATGTTCATAATGTCTACTTCAAGTTTTCCTATTTTTTCGTCGTTAACTCGTTTCAACTCGTTTATTGACTCTATAATAGTAGAAAGTGAAGAATCAATTTTGCTAGAAATTTTCTGCTGTAATTGCTCATCTTGTGACAATTTTGATAATACTTCATTAAGGAGATTCTTAGTGCCATCAGTATCCTGTTTGATATCGCTCAATGCACTTTGTATTTTGCCCTTTATTTCTGTAACATAATTGTTCTGTCTTTCTCCAAGTTCAACAACACCCTTAACAAGTAATTCGACATTTGATGAAACTTGAGATAGAAACTGCTCCTGTACCTTATTTCCTTGCTTAAGTTCTGAGACACTATTTTCAAGTGGCGAAACAATAGCAACAAACTTTTTAGATTCCTCTGCTAATGAACGTAGCTGATCAATGGCACATGTCAGGCCGTCAAAGTTTTTGAACTTTCTAATGAGCAAATCAGTATTGTTATCAACAGAATTAACCTTATTCTTTACTTCCCTTATACCATCTTCAATTGAAGAGGTAATACCAGACTGAATCTCTTCCATCAGTCCCTTAGTGGATTCATCCACCTGGAGTATTACGGAGTTCATATTTTACCTAATTTTTGAATTATTACACGTATTGTTGTTTCTACTTTATTTTTTACATACCTGTCTTGTGGAAAAAGGTAATTAAATTTCTTTTGCAAATCATTCAAAATCTTTATCTCATCAAATTGAGTCGTGCAACCTATCGACTGTGCTTCAACCGCTGCTAGGTTGTAAATTGGATTATCATGAAGCAATATATATTTAACCCTACTAGTATTTATGAGCAATTGCCGCTTCATATCAAGGACATTGTCCAATGTTTCGGATACAGAATTGCCATTCATGATTTCATCGAAGTCTTGAATTACTAAAAACAATTCATCGTTGCCTTTTATCAAGTTTGTGATTTTATAACGTGAAATTTCACTCAAGGCTGCACCAATCTGTGTTGCATTGACTAGTATGTATATACCTTTGTTAGGAATTATATTGCTTTGTGCAGGACTCACTGGTTTGTGAGTCAATAGCACAGAATCCCCTATTATGTTATTTCCTATGACTATTTTATCAGGATTAACATCTATACCAAAAGCATATCGGAGAAATTTTCCTTCGCAATACTCATCCCAGCCTATGATAGAATGTTGTCCCTTATTTCCAACAAAAACTCTAAAAATTTCATTTTGAATCTTTATTCTAATATTATCTGAAAGTCTATACATAGGTAAGAGTGCTTTACTCAATTGTATTGAAGACATCTTCGAACCTTTTACATCTGTCTTAGTTGTATTGACTTGAGTTTGTTTTTCTTTAACGGATTTAATAGACTCTGCTATTCGCGTCAATTCATTACCAATCTGTTGATATGCTTGGTAATCTAAAACTTTTCTTTTTCTTGCCTCATATTCCGAGCGCCTATTTTGAATTTCTGCAAAAAATTTTTCCTCTGTTATCTTAATTGATTTTAGCCATCTTTGAATAGTCTGATTGAATATACGGGTTGAACTATTTATATAATTCTCGGCATTTTGAATTGATGCATCTACATCTGTAACTTCCTGTGTATAAGAGGTATCTATCCAAACATCATCATCTTTAATAAGCCACAAGGTATACCAGTGACGTTCTCCTTTTTTCCAATAACCATCCTTTACTACCTCAGTTTTCTTTTTTAAACGAAGTTCTGGCTTGTCAAACCGGAAGTCTGTGATAATATTTCGAGAATCAATATTCAATTTTTCACAAACAGAAACGATATATTTATTTAATAATCTCATTTGATCACATATCGATCTTTCGCATCTCGAAACGATATTTTTTATTGAAGAAATATCACTTTCTGTAAAGTTGCATTTGTTCTTAATCGACAAAAGTGAAGTCTGGAGTGAATCTATTTCTTGCTTTAACTCTTCAATGCATGTGTTTTTATTTAATTGAAAGTCCTTCTCTGTATTTTCGTATTGAAACTGAACTACGAGTCCTTTCGCATCAGCACCATCCTCCTTTGCTGCTTTCGCTATTCTAAGTATTTCTTTCTTTAGGAACACCAATCTGTGCCCCTCAACTACAGGCCGTACTTGATTAAACGCAGTATTGACCGCAGAAACTAACTTGCCATAATTTGATAGTTCAAGTAATTTGCGATCGTCGTTTGTTCTTAACCTGTTTAGCCGAGCATTGAGTGCATAAATTGCAGAGATTTGTACAATATGGACTTTTGATTTATCTTTGATTTTTGAGCTATTGATTATACGTTCAATACGTACTCTGTGATCTTGTGCAACATCAGCTATTGATTTTTTACCATCTAAACTTGGTTTAAGGGAATCTATCATGTTCTGTACTATAATAACAGGCTTTTCATACTCTGCTATTGTGTCTAGTACACTCCGCATTTTATCATCCGAATTAGCCTTACATGTTGTTACAAATATACAAAAATCGATAGTGGGCAACAAGCTGTTCATCGTCAATTGCTCGTGACCAGCGTATCCATAAGCATCTAACCCAGGACTGTCAATCAAAATAATATCATCATCAAAAGGGAACTCTGATGTTGATAATTCTATTTGTTTAACTTTTTCTTTATTCTTGGGATTAGCGCCTTCGTCTGCGTATTTCTCTAATAGTTTTTGATTCAAAGAAGTACCACTGTATGATATTGTTCTTCCATCTTGAAAATAGACCTTTGCAACTCTAGTATTAGCGTGGAAACAACTTACTAATTGACTGGAAGATGGTCTTGCTACTGCTGGTAATAAAGTTTCGCCAAGTAATGAATTAATCATTGTCGACTTTCCACTACTTGTAACTCCTATAACTCCAAGACGATATTTGTTTAATTCTGCTTGTCTTTTTCTGTTTTGGAAGTTGTCAATTTCAGAAGCATATCGAGATTTACACTTAGCATTTTTGCTAAGCACATTGATTACTTTTATTATAATATCCAGTTCATTCATTTGAAATAAAATTATCAATAAACAAACTATTTACAAAACTACATTTGTTTAACATCTAAATACACCATACTCAAGACACCGGCTTTCTTAATGTCAATTCCATAGATGCGCATGAAAGCATCTATGACAGTCTGACCGCCATTAGTGATTACTGGATTGCTCATTGATTGTGTAACCACTTCAACTTGCATTCCTGGCTCAATTCGAATGCCATTAGTTTGAGTTCTTGATTTTGTAGTGATAATAAACCTTGCCATTCTCAAAACCAATTTAAAGGGTTTAACATGTTTACTGGTTTACAATTCTTGCAACTACACTTAGGACAGGTCATGGGTACAGAAGCGGAGGTCGCATTTAGCTCGATGTCTGGAGCCTTAAAGGTGTGCCCACATTTGGGGCATTTGAATGTTATCATTCCACGTATCATAATTGTCTTGCATTACTTGGTTATAAGATAAAGTAAAGGTGTAGGTAAACATCCAACACTTGGTAACAGGCATCGCCAAACGCCTTTAGAACAGTGAACGGACACTTTTCCTACACTTATATGGTAGTCATTTTTGTACTTCATACGAAGGAGCGCTGTGCTATCTTCATCCATCCTATACTGTTTTTGGCGATTTCGTCTCCATGATGCAGCAAAAACGCTTCTTTAAGTTGCATTTATACATACTTACACGCAAATTACGCGCTCGAAGTTAACGAAAATTCCTGAAACACGAGCAGACTCTGTCATTTTTTTGATTTATATGTGCTTTTATTAATTTTAATACATTTTACATGATAAGACTATCAATATAATCACGAATGTAGCTTTTTATTCCATTGTTCGTTCATAATATTCTAGTTTCTCTTTTTTCATTAGTGAGTCTTTCTTAGCCTCTAGCATATCATTCATAGCCAAGTAAAATGCAGCTCTCACAGTATTAAGGTCTTTTGAAAGAGCTACATTCTCTTTTATCCGGTAATGAGGTTCAACAGCTTTCCCTTCACGAGGTTCACCCTTGGCAGTAGTTTTAGGTTTTCCGTATCCAAGAGTGAAATATGTATTATGAGAGGTACGGAAGGTAAGTGGGGTAACTCCGAAATCACCTGTCGTTTCTTCACCTACAAGAACAGCACTACCGGATTCTTTCAGTATGCTAGCTAAATGTTCGGCAGCGGAAAAGGTATTTTGGCCTATCATCACATAAAGTTTGCCTTTAAATGAATCCTCAGACGGAGTTATCAGAGTCTCGTCTTGATAAGGCTGTTTCACAAGAAAGGCAGCTATCTTCTCCATATTCCTGACCAGTCCTCCAGGGTTATTCAGCAGACTCAGGATAATACACGGATAATTCTTGACCTTATTGTATTTGAGAATGAATTCCTCAGTTTCCTCATCTGTAAATCCTGATAATGACAAGAGGGTCAAGTATTCTTTCTTGTCTTTAGATGAATTCATAATACTTTTTGTCTCTGCACTCCTGATTTCTTTGTTATGCTTGGATATACGCTCCATTCCATCTCTGCTCAACTCTACCGTAACATTAAAGACAGAATCACCCCTGCAAAGACATAGGTTCCTTACAGTATCGATGCAACTTGAAAATACATAATTTGCAGAATGAACGATTCTTCCTCTTTCAGTGGAACCAGTAACGTAATTCTTCATGCTGACTCTCCATGACAAAGCATCCATACCGTCTACAGATAAAATTCTGTCTCCTTTCTTAAATGGATATTCAGTCAGGTTGGTTGAAACATACAAAGAATCCCTTCTCCATTCTGCATTCGCCATAGTTGAGTATTTCTTATATATCAGGCTTGTATGAGAGTTCTTCAGCTCTGAGAAATACTGTTGGACAGCTAAAAAGTATTCCCTGTTATCCTTAGCCTCCTTTACCATTACCGAGTATTTATCACGTAATGCCTTTAGTGAAATTCCTTTATATTCAGCCAGAGAATAATGCTTCTCAACAATATCACATATCTCTCTGAAATCTTCCATGTATTCGTCCTGCTCTATTTCCTGGTCTAAGACAAACTGCTTCTCTGCTTTCATTGCAAGATGATAGAATACCCAATATTGCTGATATTTTTCAATAGTAATATATATTATGCCCCCAAGAATCAAGAGATACATTATAGACACTCGCCAGAATCCGAGTGCTTTTCTTTTTATGAACACGTAAACAGCAATACTTAATAAGGCGATGACCATTATAACCTGAATCCAAAAGAATGTACCCATATGCTTTATCTGCTTGCTACCAATGTTATTCTCACTCCTTCAATACCATCATGCATACTTAAGCCCCAACACATTTTCTTTTCCTTTATATACTTTTCAACAAATTCATGAATAGGATCCATTTCGTTCATCATCAGCTCCTTCTGGGAGTTACATTCTATAATCATAACAAAGCGTTCGAAGTCAATTCCGGAATTAAGCAAATCTTCTCCCAGCTTGTCCAATATTTCCCTTACACGTGTAAAATTCTCATCCGAAGTGGATATATGAGAAAAACATTCTACTTCATGTTCATCAGCCAAATAACTATAATCCTCAAAACTTAGTTTCAACGGACTCATGTCCTTTGTCAACTCATTTAAAATCTGAAATACTTTTTCTTTTTCCATATCTGTTATATTTTTGATTATGCTGCAAAACTATTCCATACATGCACAAATAACATATGCAGTATTATACTATTTTTGCAGAAAAACCAGAGTAAGCCATGAAAACAGAATTTGCAATATGGATGGTATCATATCTTATAAGGAGAGGCCCTGATACACAAGAGAATATTATAAACGAATGGTCCAAGTATAAAAACGAGAATGTGGAGATTCATAGGAACACATTTGGGAACTATAAAAAGAAGGCTGAGGAATTGTTCGGTACAGAAATATCTTACAACCCGGTTACAAAAGAATACGACATAGAAGATAAGGACTTAATAAACCATAATGCTATGTATAAGTGGTTGCTTCAGTCTGTTTCGGCTTCAAACGTCATAAGCAGAAGAAGCAGACTCAAGGATCGTATAATGCTTGAAACCAGTTCCGGAGGTGAAGAATTCATTGAACCTATAACCGAAGCTATGGAGAAAGGCCTATGCATCGAGTTGGTTTATCAGGCTTTCTGGGATAAACCGAAAGAAAGAACTGTAGAACCTTATTACTTAAAGCTCTTCAAACGTAGATGGTATCTGATTGGGAAAAAATGTGATACAGGGGAGTTCCGTACCTATTGCTTTGACAGGATAAAGTCTGTGAGTATTACTGATATTAAGTTTAAGTTCAAGAAAGAACAAAGTGCTGAAACTCTGTTCTATGACTATTATGGTATCATTAAATATCCTGTGGAGAAAGAACGTGTTGTTATAAAAGTGACATGTGAGCAGGGAATGTATATCAAGACTCTTCCTCTCCATCATTCACAGAAACTGATACACCAGGATAACGATTACATGACTTTCGAACTGTATATGAAACCATGCTATGATTTTGTAAAGGAACTGCTCTCTTGGGGGGCTGAGCTTGAAGTAATAATTCCGGAATCGCTTAGGAAAGAAGTAAATCAGTATGCTATGGAAATGTGTGACATATATAACCTGAAAGAGAATGGATAGGATAAAACTTTTTATAGATGAACTTTCGAAGGAAGAATCAACACCAGAACTTACTAATGTATATTCTCCGGTGATGCCTCAGAGTGAAATATGCCGGAAGAATTTGTATAACTACCTTAAAAGGATTAAGGACAATAACAGTAAGGTAATGCTGATTGGTGAAGCTCCCGGATATCATGGTTGCAGACTGTCAGGTATAGCATTTACTTGTGAAGAGAACTTTACAGAAGATATAATACCGGGGATTATGGGTAAAGACCTTGGATATAAAATTTTCTCTGACGGAAAACCTGAGAAAGAACTCTCAGCTTCAATCGTCTGGCCTAAACTCAAAGACTGGTATAGACTCCATGGTTCTGTGCCGTTGTTATGGAATATCTGTCCTTTTCATCCGCATAAAGAGAACAATGTAATGAGCAATAGAACTCCAAGAAAGAAGGAGATAGAAAGAGGAATAAAATACTTTCTTGAGCTTGTAGATATATTTGATATCCAGCATATAGGATGTATAGGAAAGAAATCTTTTAATGCGTTAATGGAATTTGATAACGATTTAGTATATTTACGTCATCCATCATGTGGCGGGAAGATAGAATTTGAGAATATGATTGAAATTTTAATGGAGAATTATTTATGGAAGAGAATGAATACGAGAAATTGATAAATATCATAAACGAGTTAAGCAATAAGAAGGAAGAGGAATTAAAGAAACTTCCATATCATTTTAATGTAATATCTTCGGCAGCTAGAGGGAAAGACCTAAAAGAAATTGCCCATACCATTATTTTGGCAGATTTACTGAAATGCCCTAAAATCCAAAGTTCATTTCTTAATTTTTTCTTTAGTTTAGATATAGATATAAATGATCCTCTTGTAGTTAAAAGAGAAGAAAGAGGACCTTATGGACAGCCAGATATTATATTGTACGATAAAGAAATATGCATCATTATTGAGAATAAGGTTAATAGTGGACCTGAACAAGATTGTCAATGTGGTAGATACTATCTCATTGCTCGTGATAAACTTAAAAAAGTTGATAAAAAAAAGATAGATAAAAATATATATTTCTTATATTTAAAGTCCAATAATACTGAATTACCTTCTAAGAATTCACTTAAGATTCCAGATTCTGAGAATAAACTTGTTACCGAGGTACTAGGAGAGCGTTTCATCGTTAGATCATTTGCATATGACATAAGAACATGGTTAGACCAATTATACAATAAGTTGACTAGTTCTAATGGGAAAGAAAATAAGGAGGAGGAATTTTTAATATCTGGTATTTATCAATATATGGATTATTTAGATTGTAAATATGAAACAAGTAAAATATATAACGCTATGAATAATGAATTAGGAACGTACTTAGAAAATAAGAATTATAAAACTATTGATAGTTTAATAAGTTTAAGAGAACAAGCGAATGATCTTATTACCACGGTCTCAAATATAATTAATATGAAGAAATTTAATGAGAATAAAAGTCTTATAAAAGAAATACTTAATTGTGATGATTTTAAAGTATCATCTGATAAAAATGATGAGTATGGAATTAAGAAACAAATTGATAATATAGTATTCTGTATTGAAACAGACCTTGGTGACGACAATATATTTTATGGTATTAAATGTATAGACGATCAAAATGACGATATTAAAAATGATGGTATTAAAAATAGGATTGAAACTCTACTTTCTAACAATTCTAATGGCTATAACTATATATCTAGATGGCCTATCTATAAATATGCTAGTTCATCCACATATAATGAGATATATAATGAATTTAATGATTTTGTAAAATCCTTAACTAGTTCTGATAGTTCTATTTCTCATAATGACAAAGACTCTTAAGAGCTTATAATATAACTAACTGGCTTATACTTTAAGATGATTTTAATCTCAAAAGACCAGTAAACCATAAATAGAAAAGAAGTACCATGACCCCCACCGACACACCCCATACCCCAGATGGTAGCATCCCTACTCCAGGCAGCTACGCTCTCTACGAATACCCGGCATATACCTTTGACAGGAAGTATGAGAATGACGAGTTCCAGAAGAAAGTGATTACCCTCGACAGCGGCTATCACCTGGTTCTGGCTCCTCCGGGATGCGGAAAGACGGATATCCTTGCCGAAAGGGTGGTTCGTGCCCTCTCATGCGGTGTGCCGCTGGATGACATGCTCTGCCTGACCTTCACTAACAGGGCGGCCAGAGGTATGCGCTCCAGAATACTCGAAAGGCTTCAGGCTTCAGGAGAAATGAGCCTGTTTGTCGGAAACGTACACCGCTTCTGTTCGCACTACCTCTTTGACAACAACGTGGTGGCACGTGATACCACCGTCATTGACGAGCAGGAATCTTTGTCTATTATGGCTTCCATTTTCGGCTGGAAAGAAGGTTCCTATGCCGGCAATGGCTACAATCGTGTTCTTACCAATGCCATCAAGTTGCAGCACCTTGGATATATGATTGCCAACGGATGTCCTAAGGAGTTCCTGATGCACACCGACCTGTTCCGCACGTTTGATTATAAGACGCTGTTCAAGCTGGTGTCCCTAGATTACACGATGGAGAACTTTGCCGGACTCTATACTGGTACTGTTTTTCCGAAAGTAGATACTTCTGGTCAGCCGTCAAAGTACTTGGATGACTGCCTCCAGCAGTTCAAGTTTGCAAGAAAATACCAACAGTACAAGGAAGAAAGGAATCTGGTTGACTTTGATGACCTGCTTATCCTGACTTATATCCACGCTTCACAGCATCAGGACAGGCTGAAGAAATATTCCTGGATTCAGATTGACGAGGTTCAGGACCTCTCCCCTTTTCAGTTCGGAATCATCGACCTGTTTACTGACCATTCTAAAGAAAACGTGACTCTTTATCTCGGAGACGAGCAGCAGGCAATCTTCTCATTCATAGGCGCAAAGCTCGCAACGCTTGAATGGTTGCGTGAACGCTGTGGAGAGAACATGCACCGCCTGTATTTCAACTACCGTTCACCGAAATATCTCTTGGATGTCTTCAATACATACGCCAACATGGAGCTTGATGTTGACCCTCATTTCCTGCCTAAGACGAACAATCTTACTGAAGCCGGACAGGATTCTCTCTGCATCATGTCCGCTCCTGATAAGGGTGCTGAAGTAAGGCTTGTGGCTGAAAGTGTTGGTAATTTCTGTACCTTGTATCCTGCTGAAAGGGTGGCTGTTCTTGTGCCCTGGAACAAGGATGCCGACCAGATATCCAGTGTACTCTCCGACCGCAATATCCCCCACTTCAAGATTTCCGGAACAGACCTTTTCACTACCCGTCAGGCACAGCTGCTTTTCGCCCATCTGCAGGTGGTGTACTTGGATTCAAACATGATGGCTTGGTCAAAGATCCTGACCGGGACAGGTATTTTCAATGAAGATGCCGAGGCACGCCGCTTCGTGAAGCATCTCCGTGACAACTACCTGCTGCCGTCTGATTTTCTCAACTACACGCGCAGCTCATACATGCTGGAGCTGTACAGGTGCTGTCAGGGCGAATATGTTATCTTTGATACGGAAACTACCGGCTTGAATGTCTTTGAGGATGACATCGTACAGATTGCGGCCATCAAGGTGAATGCCGGGAAGATTACCGACCGCTTCAACATCATCCTTCACACAGACAAGCCGATACCGGCTATGCTCGGAGGCATTGTAAACCCTCTTCTTCTGGAATATGAGCGTGCGGAAAAGGTTGACCGTAAGACCGGTCTGTGTGCGTTTATGGACTTCGTGGGTGATTGTACCCTTATCGGTCAGAACGTGGAATATGACTGTTATATTCTTGACTACAATCTCCGTAGGGATTGCGGTGATTTCTCTTTCTTTACCGTTCATCCTCTGTATTTCGATACCCTCAGGGTAGCACGTATCATGGCTCCACGCCTGAAGTCCTACAAACTCAAAACCCTGCTGGAGGTCTTCGGTCTTGAAGGTGAGAACTCCCATCTGGCTGATGATGATGTCATCGCCACCTTGTCAGTGCTTGACCACTTCCTGGGTATCTTTGCTGCCAACATGCAGCAGCACATCGACTGCCTTCAGAACAACTCTGCCGTGGCCGAGCTGTTCCGCAGAGCCTATGCCGACATCTATCACGGCACACTCAGCCGTCTCTACCAGAGATCGTTTGAATCTCCTCTGCTCGTTGACGAGCTGGAGCATCTGTACGACACATTCATACAGAAAGACTGGATAGCAGACAACCCGAAGATGCAGTACATCTTCAGCTTCCTCCGTAATGATATAATCTCCCCGGAGAAGACTCCGAGCCTGAAGGAGCAGCTTTCAGCCCATCTGCTCGATATAACAACCTACCGTGAAGCCGACCTGTGTGACAGCTCATGTATAACAGAAAAGGTGTTCGTCTCTACAGTCCACAAGGCAAAAGGCCTGGAGTTTGAGAACGTGATCATCTTCGAAGCTACCGATGGTGTCTATCCGTTCTTTGACAAGAAGACTCCGGAAGAAATCAGAGAATCCGCAAGACTTTTCTATGTGGCCATGACCAGGGCAAAGAAACGCCTGCACATCACATGCGCAGAATCCGTGTCCGGAATCTCCAAATGGGGAAACCCTTACTCTATCGATAAGGAACCCACCCCATTCCTCTGCCACATAAAGAAATTCTTTAGACATAATATTTAAAATTACAGTAGAGTTGTTTCTGAATTCTACAGCAAAATGATTTAGTTTGATACTTACGATAAAATGTTATTTATTTATGAAACCAAGTAAAAATAGAATATATTGTATTGGATGCAAAAGACATAAGATGTTATTTGAAGATAAAAAAAATGCTGATAATTTCATACGTTTTAATCGGGACACTATTTTAGAGGAATCAGGTAAGGCTCCTGTTCGTAGCTATTATTGTGTCTTCTGTTCCAGTTGGCATGTAACCAGTAATTCCTCATTGGAACATGGTGAAGAAAAAGACAAGCGTGATATTGAAACCATTTCTACAAATGGCAAAATCTCATCGTTAAATATGGTCATCCGTCAGAAATTTATGGAAATAAAGAATGCCATATATTTATCTGATGATAATATTGATGTATTTAAGGAATTTGAAAATTGTAAATCGTTACTAAATGAGTTAACCAGTATTAATCTATGTGCTATAAAATTGAAAACACTTCATCAAAATAATATAATGACAGATATTTTTTCTAGTCTATATAAAATTAAATTAATGGAGTTACCAGAGTTGAAAAGATATATAGAAACTCTTAGCCCTAATTCAGAAAGAGTCATTTTATTGAAGAGGTACGCAATGAGGAGAATTATTGACCTTTCACTATTAGAAGCTATTAGCTTAAAAGAATCTGGGCAATTAAATAAAGCATATGAGATTAAGGAAGAGCTACTCTCTATGCTTACCGAAGTAGAAGGTACAGGAAGAAAGAAGTTTATAAGTAAATGTAAAAATATAATCGACGAAGTATCCTATAAGCTCTCGTTCCAATCAAATAATGAGAAAAGTAATTTATCATTGGAGAAATATAAGGACAAACTTCTGCTATTGATTAATAACTTGGAAACAATTAATGAGGAATTTGAAAACTTAAATTTTTCCGTATGTAATGAGTTAGTCAAGAAAGGTATATCTGAACTTTCTGCAATGCCAAAGGATCAAAATATAAAATTAGTAATGCAACATTATATGAATTGGAAAAAAATGCTTGATAGAATATAAAAGCCGTTATAATATGGACAAACAAAATATCGTTAATAAAGTTAATAAAGCTCTTGATAAGTTCTTTAGTTAACCATCAAAATCCTAATTTACTGGTAGGAGTATCATCAACATTTGCATAAATGTTGGTGATACCCATTGCTGTATGTCAGCCAGTTCAAAATATATTGAATTGTTGTCATAATGCTATATCTGCTTTCCCCCTTTCGTAGTTCAACTTCTTCGGTAATAGTTATAATTTTGGGTACATTCAGAAGGTTGCATTTTCATACAGAATTCTATTTGTATTACAACTTGTGTAGCATGTTCATTAAGGAAGTCGTAAAAACGATGATAAAACATAGCATTTTTCATGTGTAAAATAAGTATGGTAAATAATTATTACCGATGCAAGACTTAATATAGTCATTGGAATGGAATAATATTACTAAAGGAATTTAAGAGGAATAGCTCAAAAGAATGGAGTAAAGTATAATAGTATAGTTATGGTTGGTTCGCCACCAGATGATGTAGATTAAAAGGTCTCAGCAAAGAAAAAAGAAAGCAGAAGAAAGGTAGAATTTCATAAATGACTGTATCTAAAAATGGTTCTCAGATATGAGTATTCCATTCCCAATACGGATAACATTAAAACATACGGCCAATACACTTCATTTTTAATATGATATATAGTTGTAATATAAAATATTATTGTTATTTTTGCTACGTTTTAATACACTATTAAAATAGAGCACAATGGCATTGGGAGAAATAAACATATTACATAGGAAAATACGGATAAATACATGTGACAAAAACCGACTGAAAGGCTTATCAGTCGGTGAGAAGTTGTCATACACATTTTATGAAGGAATCTATCAGGACACTTATATGATATTTTTGGAGCCAAGGAAAGGTAATCCAACACCTAAGGAATGCGAAATTACTTCCGGCAGGATTATGGCATTATTAGGTATTCCGGTTGTATTCATTCTGAAACCAGGACCTACATACGAAAGGCAAAGATTGACTGACAAAGGAGTGTATTTTGTCATGTCTGACAAATATGCACATTTACCGATGCTCATTGCCCTAGAAAAGACTTGCGACAGAAAAATAGCTTCTGCTCTCACACCGGTTGCACAATATATCCTCTTATATCATCTTCAAGAGAGAAGTCTTGAAGGACTTTCTGCCAAAGAAATAGCAAAGTTAGTTCCATATTCATATGAAAGCACGACACTGGGCATAACCTGCATGGAGGATCTGGGACTATGTGAAAAGGTCCTTGTCGGTCAAAGAACGAAGCAGATTCATTTCAAAAAAAGAGGTATTGAATTATGGAAGAATGCAAAAGAATTCTTTATATCTCCTGTGGAACAACGAATCTATTGCGATGCTCTTCATTCAGAACAGGAATTTCCTATTTGTGGAATAAATGCCCTGGCACATTACACATGGCTTAATCCGGATCCGGAAAAGATGTTTATGTTGACAAACAAGGAATATCGTACATTAAAGGATTCTGCAGTCCTAGAAAACCCCAATACTTATGATGGTAGTATTATAATAGAAGTATGGAAATATCCTGCTATAGGATTAGCCAATGAAAATTTACAATGGGTTGACCGTTTATCCCTCGCCATTACATTGGCAAAGGATAATGACCCACGCATCGAAAAAGAAGTAGAACGAATGATCAATGATATAGAATGGAAGGATTAGAAAAATTCCGAGAGGCATTTGCCGGCTTCTCAGACAACTATGTAGTAATCGGCGGAACTGCGTGTGACATAGCAATGACAGGAACTACTGTAAGACCACGTGCCACACATGACATAGATATGATTGTCATAGCAGAGAATATAACCGAGGCATTTGGTGAACAGTTCTGGAAATTTATACGTGAAGCCGGTTATAGGCCGGAAAAGCGTAAACATAAAGAAGGAGAACCTCCGAAATATGAGTTATATCGTTTTCTGGACGGAAAGGCAGGTTATCCCGAAATGATAGAACTATTATCCCGACATCCTGATGTGTTAGGAGAGCCCAAGGGTGTTGTCGTCGAACCGTTACCTATCGGTGATGATGTTTCCAGCCTTAGTGCCATTATAATGGATGACGATTTTTATTATTTCACCATAGAACACAGCAAGCAGACTGACGGAATACGCCATGCAGACCCAGCCGCATTAATAGCCCTTAAAGCTAAAGCATATCTTAATCTCGTTGCTGATAAACAGAATGGGAAGCATGTAAACAGCAAGGATATACGCAAACATCGCTCAGACTTTCTGAAGAATATCGTAATCATGGAAGATTCTCAAATTGAAGCACCAGAATCAATCGTCAGATGCATCAATGACTTTGTTGATTCAATACATAGAAATTGGGATGAATTGTCGGATTCTTTAGCTGCATCTTTAGGACAAGACAAGGAATTTGTGTCAGAATTACTGAATCAACTTACAGAACTTTTTGTAATTAAACCATAATATGTAACATGAGAATTCAATACGCATCAGACCTACATCTTGAATTTGCCGAAAATGGCAGCTATATCAAACATAATCCCCTACCCGTTACTGGTGACATCTTAGTCCTGGCTGGTGATATCGGCTATCTCGGGGATGAGAATTACAGCCGCCATCCGTTTTGGAGCTGGGCATCGGATAACTATCGGCAAGTAATTGTTTGTATGGGGAACCATGAGTTCTACAAAAATTATGACATCGCCACTTTAGAAGACGGATACTGTCTGGAAATACGCCCAAATATACATTGTTACTATAATGGAATTGTACAATTGGACGAAATAGATTTCATCATTTCTACATTATGGGGGCATATTTCCTTAGAAGAAGCGTACTTTACGGAAAGTGTGATATCTGATTTTAGAAGAATACTATACAAAGGAGAAGTCTTGACTTTTACCGAGTTCAACAAAAAAAATGAAAAATGCATAGACTTTATCCGTAAAGCCGTGGCTGTCAGCAAGGCAAAACATAAAATAGTTGTTTCGCATCACGTTCCTTCTTTCCGCATGCAACACCCTAAATTTGCAGGAAGCAAAGCATACGGAGCCTTCACTGTAGAATTGGAGAATTACATAAAAGATAGCGGTGTAGAATACTGGATATACGGGCATTCACATTATAATGTTGATGTACGGATTGGAGATACAAAATGTGTAACCAATCAATTGGGATATGTATTCCACAACGAACATCTTTCGTTTGATCCAGGAAAATTCATTGAAATATAATTTTACATGAACGAGGAGTATACAATAGTCATATTGAGAGGCTATATTTTTCATCAATAGTCACCGATTATAGTCAAATTGACGCAATCAAATGCAATAAGCTCGGTTATATTTCGCATTTCTGAAATATAACTCGCATATTTGCAGAAAATAAACAAATATACGAGTTTAATATATGATTATTGAATTTTGTGTCAGCAATTTCCTTTCCATAAAAGAGGAGTTGAAAGTATCTTTCATAGCAACTCCCCTGAAGGAGTCCTTGTCCGAGGACAATGATTTATTACCACTTGGTGATACAGGCATCTCCCTCCTTAGGAGTGCTGTGATTTTCGGTGCAAATGCCTCAGGTAAGTCAAACATACTGAAAGCCCTGGCTTTCTACAAGCATTTCATTACTGACTCGTTCAAAGGCAGTCAGGCCGGAGAGCCGATTGACGTGGAAAATTTTCACCTGAATACGACCTCCATCAATGAACCTACTACCATGGAAGCCACATTCACCGACGGAGAATACATCTACCGTTATGGATTTGAAGTGAACAGGACAGAAGTAAAGGCAGAGTGGCTGTACCAGAGGCTGCGCAAGAAGCGCGCCAAGGAATTGGAGATATACTACCGTGAAGGAGAAACTACTTCAGTCCACCAGAAAAGCCCACTGATTCAGGAAATCGTGACCAAGAAGATGGTCAGAAGCAATGCACTGCTGCTCTCTACGATTGCACAATTCAACGAGCCTAAAGCCGTTAAAATAATGCATTGGCTGAGTGACACACAAGTATTGTTCTGTTCGGAAGATGACAAGCTATGGGAACAGGCCATCCGTCATCTCGACAACGAGACAATGCGCCGACGTATCATTGAATTTGCACGTTATGCAGACCTTGGAATTGAAGAGATTACCAAGGTGGACAACCGATTAGTGAGCCAGCACAAGCAATATGACAATGAAGGCAAAGAAACCAACAGCGTCTCTTTCACGTTCAACAAGAACGAATCTGAGGGTACCATCAAGTATTTCTCCATGTCCTACCCCATCATAGATGCGCTTGACAAGGGGAAACGCATTATAGTAGATGACCTGAATTCAAAGTTCCATCCGTTACTGGTCTGCAAAATAATCTCTTTGTTTAACTCGGCAAAGACAAACCCAAAAGGTGCACAACTGTTCTTCACTGCCCATGAGACATTCTTACTAAGTGCCGGACTGTTCCGTCGGGATCAGATATGGTTTACCAAGAAAGACGGTTTCGGTGCCACATCTGCCTACTCACTTACAGAGTATAAGGTACGCAGCACTTCTCCTTTTGAGAAGGACTACCTGTTGGGAAAATACGGAGCCACACCGATAATCGGTGAGATGGAGAAAATCTTTAATGTGAAGGGATAAATTATTCTTGCTGAGCGTAACGGTTTCTGTGTAGCCTACAGCAACCAGGCATTCGAGTATTGGTTCCTGTTGCACTTCAACCTCTATCGCGGACCAATACCCAGAAACAGCTATGCGGATATGCTTACAAAGCTTACAGGCCTTACTTACTCAAAAACTGAAGGCTTCGGTGGAAAGATTATAACAGGCTCCTGCATCTCCAACCGCAAGCCATATGAATGCTACAGCCGTTATGAAAGAATTTTCACAAGGAAATCCGGCAATGAAAGAATCGTCCACGACTGTTCATCAGCTAGTCATGGAACTGAATAAGTATATGTAAGCAGTAAAATGGTTTATACCAACCAATATTTAATATTCTGAGGCAGTATATCCGAGATAATTCTATACATATCAAGGAATAAACCGATTCCTTTTACAATCATAACAGAATATACATTTCAGCAAGGAAAAAGATAAGTAAAGCCCTTCATCAACCAGAGAAATAATCTGACAGATGAAGGGCTTTCTACAAGTTTAAAGTTTAAATTTACCCATGTATAATACATGTCTCTTAAACTCAACTTACTTGACTGGTTCAACCATATAGCAGGTTAAGCCTTTTAGTTTACAAGTTTAATAAAACCCATATATGTATATATGAATTGATAAACTTATTTGTAAACTTCACCTTTGATACAGGAAGATGATAGCTTTTCTGTTTGTTGAAAAATTTGAATTATGTATTGATTTCAACCTTATGCTGAATGGACATACCGTGCGTATTTCAGAAATTCTATTCAACCCGCATATATGTGAATGTCGCTTTCTCCTTGCTGAAATTGTTGGCTATGGAATCACACCTGATGAAATCTTGCAAAAGATATTCAATACATTCTTTTTAGGAAGCATTATTTTCAAATATTAGACTTATTAACATTTGTTTTAGTTGATTATGGATAGCAAATGAAATTTCCACATCTAAATGAGTATAATTGAGAAAGAACAAACAATTATAACTATGATTACAAAAAAATTTATTGAAAAGACTTTTCCTAAAGGAAAGCTTACATTGGTTGGTGCCCGCCCAGCTATGGGAAAAACATCATTCGCTATCTCGCTTGCTGTCAACCTTGCCAAGCTCAATAAAAGGTGTATCTATTTCTCTGCAGAAATGGAAGAACAACAATTGGTAGAAAGATGTAAACGTCAAGTAGGTATAGAAGAATATAATGCCATAGCCGGCAATATAACCGTGGATGACACATTGGAAGGGCTTAATACTACCTATATGCGTAAACAGACTGAACTCTACCAGCCAGATTATATTATTGTGGACTATATCCAACTAATGAGCAGTAACAATCAGTTATCTGACCGAAATACAGAAATGCAAGCCATTGTGCAGGAGTTAAAAACCTTGGCTAGTGATTGCAATATACCTATTATTGTATTGAGCCAGTTAAACAGATGTCAAGATGACACTTCCTATTTTTTGACTCCAAATAATTTCAGAGAGCTTCCTTTGGATTATTTGGAAGATATTAACCTGACCTGTATCCACCGGGGCGATTATTTCAGAAAATATGAATATGACAGTAATGGCAAAGTTATATATGGTAAAACAAAGTTTATAACCTATCACGATAATAGCCCTGAAATTATTCACCTGTTATTCAACAATGAAACAACAGAGTTTTACATGTTTCCAAGTGTAATGTATATCCATGGACTTTCTTCTTCAGGAGCTTCTTCTACTGCAGTCAACTTACGGAAACTTCTACCCCAATATGATGTATTGTCCCCGGATTTGCCCATCCAACCGCAGGAGGCATTAACCATGCTGAAAGAGTTATGTGAGTTGTATAACCCCGAACTTATTATCGGCACCTCAATGGGAGGCATGTTTGCCCAGCAACTCAGGGGATATAAAAAGATACTTATAAATCCGGCATTTCACGTTTCTGAATTCATGCGTACACAACTGGGAGTGCACGATTTTCTGAATCAACGTAAAAATGGAGAAACCAAGTATGAAATTACTTCAGAGTTATGCGATAGCTACCAACTTATTGAGGCAAATCAATTTGCAAATATAACGGAATTCGACATAAAGAACACATATGCCTTGTTTGGAGCCCAAGATACACTTGTACATGGATATGATGAATATATAGACTATTACAGGAATGCCATGTGGTTTGAAGGAGAACATAGGTTGAACCTTGAAGTTATTAAAAATATTGTTGTACCTTTAGCTCAAATAATATTAGCACTATGAATGGAATACAATCATTATTTGATAAAATATGTTTACTCAGTCAAGCCTACAAAAGGCTTGAAGATGAAAAAGGAGAAAGCTACAACCTGTTCAAGGTAATCGACATGACTTCTAACGAAACTAGTGTGCATTCAGCCTTCCTTGCCGATTTATTGAATCCCAAAGGACTGCATCACATGGGAGATACTTTTCTAAGACTTTTCACGGATGAGTTTCTAAATGGTATGTCTTTTTATACCGGAACAGCCACAGTGGAACGGGAAAAATATATCGGACCTGTTACAGCCACTACTGGAGGGCGTCTGGATATTATCGTAACAGATGCTGACAAAAAAGCTATTATAATAGAAAATAAAATATATGCTTCCGACCAGGAGAACCAGCTTATCCGTTATCACAACTATGCCGAGAAAAACACATCTGAACATAAACTGTTTTACCTGTCGCTCGATGGAACAGTTCATGATGAGGATAAAACTGCTAAACATGACAATAAAGAATTAATAGAAGAAGAACACTACTTCACCATCTCATACGAAAGCGATATACTGAAATGGTTGGAGCAATGTCGCGAAAAAGTTGTGGACAAGCCTTTGATTAGAGAAGGTATCAGCCATTATATCAACCTTATTAAACATTTAACAAACCAAACTATAAGCAAGGAGATGGAAAAGGACTTAAAAGATCTGATTTTAGAGAATCCGAAATATATTCAGAATTTAGGAATCATCAGAGAAGCAATCAATATTAGTGTGGTTGAACTGCAGAGAAGATTCTGGGAGCTCTTAAAGGAGAAAATGGAAGTTGTCAAATGTCCGGTTATTGAAAACGGGAATTATAGATATGCATTGGATGAAAAAGAAGACCGTATCAATAAATATTATAATGGTAATTTAAATAACAAGAGATATGGTTTTGAGTTTCTTGTAAGAGACTATGGAAACTATGGAGAATATGAAATAAGATATGCCGTCAGGATGGACGAACCTATGGTTTATGGTTTCTTTATCATAGGAGAAAAAGGCAATAAAAGAAAAATCTCCAACGACCCAGAATTCAATAACATTATAAATATAATAAGTGAGTCATTACCGATATATAAGCCCGATAAGGCTGGATATTATCTGGGAGAACTTGACTGGGATAGTAAACAAACTAAATTTATAAACCTGCAGTTCAAGAAGTTAGATTCCGAAACATTGTCCGCTCTGTCTAATATGGATGAAACCGTATCAAAGATTGCATATTCCATCAAAGAAGACATTGATACTTTAAGGAAAAAGACTGAAAATCTGCGTTATTAACGTTTATTATACCTTAAACTGCAATTTTCCTCTGTCCATGAGTATAATTGAACTAAAATGATTTCAAAAAGATTTAATTGTATATGACAGAGGAAATAAAACTACACACAGCAAGGCTTATTGTCCGCACTCCTCGGGTGGAAGATGCTCAAGACGTCTTCACTCTGATGAAGGACAAAGACACCGCAATGATAACCGGCTTCACCCCTATGAGCAACATAAGTGAAGCAGAAGGCAAAATACGTCGTGGCATATCCGGTGGAAACATGTTTGTTGTAACCACAAAAGAAAAACCGGAACATGCCATAGGGGTATTTGAAGTTACATCCCTAAAAGTGAGTAACGTTCATGGCGAAAAACAAGAATATGAGACCTGCTACTTCCTGCGCAAGGACTTCAGGGGGAAAGGATATATGACGGAAGTGGTAGAAACAATGAAACGCTATCTGTTTATGGAGCGTCAAGCTGACACGCTTATCATAAGTGTTTTTCCTAGAAACGATGCTTCACGGAGGGTAGCTATCAAAAATGGATTTATATTCAAAAGTCTGGAACGTAAATGCGGAATCACTGGCTGTGGTGAAATAGCAGATATAGAAATTTATATACTTGAAAAAGAAAAGTATCTAAATCCAGGTAAACAAGACGGTGAAGAAACTATCCAATGGATGGAAAAACAGAAATGGATTAATAACAATGGTATACTATATCCCATACCAGGTTACGCCACACTGCTCCCTGCTCCAGGTAATGGAGTGTTCAGAATTTATGAAGACGTTCTAACCAGACGACTTGGCCTTGAGAAAATAGACGAGACATTCACCTTCGGCTTCAAGATTTACGACCTCGACTGTGAGCAGATCATGCAACGAATCATCAAGACATGGTCATCCGAACTCTTTATAAAGAGCAACAAAAATCTAGGAGTAATATTTAATGGTCTGAAAGGGACAGGAAAAACAATTGCCGCCAAATTACTAAGCAACCGTATGGGCCTGCCTGTGATTGTCATATCTAAGCCCATAAAAGGAATGCTGGAGTTTATCCAGTCGTTGTGCTTTGAATGTATCATCCTTATCGATGAAGCAGAAAAAACTTTCAAAGATGAACAGGAAGTTTTACTGAAAATGATTGATGGTGTTTACAACAGCACACGCAAACTTTATATTCTAACTACCAACAATCTTACTGTAGATGAAAATCTGTTAGGACGTCCGGGACGAATACGTTATATCAAGGAGTTTGGCAATCTTTCCACAAAAGCAGTAAACGAAGTTATAGACGATAATCTGTCTGACCCTGCTCTTAAGGTAGACATCCTGAAACTGGTGGATACACTTGAAATTTCTACCATTGATATACTTAGGTCCATAATAGATGAATGCAATATCATGGGAGAAGTTCCTTCGGACAAAGAACTGAACATTCCCAAAGCCAAATTCAAACTGAAAACAATAGCGTTTGACGGACTTGAACAATGCTACCATCAAGAAGTAAAAGAACTTATAAAAGAACAGTTGGTAATGAATGAAACAGTTGAGGATTGGTTGATGAAGGCAAAGTGTGGACAAGATAAAACAAAAGATGGGAGCCGTAATAAAGATATAATTGAGAGCAAATATGAGTGTAGTATTTTATTTCATACCATTTCGTCGGTGTCTCCTATTCCTTACGTTGGATTAGAACTTAATTATGGTAGAGTAACAAGCAATCCTGATTCTCTGGGATTCTTCACATTGGATTATAGAGGGGATGGTGACGAATTGGAATTGAACTGTATCATAGGTAATGGCAATATTCCATCTTTATACAGAGGACTATTACTTTAAAACTCAATTTACAATTTAAATATCGATGCAATAATATATTTGCAACTGATAGAATTTAAATCAGACAAAACACTAAAAGCTAACAGGTTACATTCAAAGGACTTACAATGATAAGAAAATATTGATTTCATCACAGACAGAACTATGATTACCTCTAAAAATGGTTGTCTTATTTTGAGGAGGACAAGTGGTCCCACCCTTTGGCTAGCTTGGCCGTTCCCCGACCGATAAGTTTTATAGAGAAAAATATAAAGTCGGCAATAACAGTGGTTTACTGCCGACTTTATTAACTTTATTCTTGTTTCTGTCTTTTTGTCTATTTTTCTTTATTTCTATCATAAGATAGTATTTGCCTCTCAAAAACCGCAGCAAAACGTTCCTGTTCGCCTTTTGAAATAGCAAGCCTAGTAGCCAATGTTCGCCAAACCCTGACAGCATTCAGAACTTCAATAATGATTTGCCCGGCAGTCTCTTTGTGAAGCATATACTCTTCACAAGAATCCAACAATTCATTCAAATCCGATTTATTGGTATAGCTGTTAATCAGCAGACTCTGATATTCGTTTAAGGTGGGATTCATGTCATATGCAGGTGACAAGGTCCATCCCTTGACAGTCAGGAGAAAACCATGGTTACGAAAATGATCATCAGTATTGCCGATGCAAATGTTGAATGCCACCCTACGATACAGTTCTTTTAGATTATCATCCACATTGGTACAGTTTTGAATAATGAAATCAACAATATCCAAATAACCATGACCAGTATTGGCATTAGCTCCATCATTCAACCCCAAAAGTGTCATGGCTGAAGCAAAGTGTATGCGTTTGCCATCTGCTCGCCTGTCAAACCGTCGGGAGAGCAAAGTGTGATATTTATCACTTGTGGAGATTACTCTTGTTTCCGCAGCATTGATACCAGCGTTCTTTGCCAGAAGATGTGAGAAATGCTCCCAAAGACCTGCATCATAATCATCCTTACGGGACGGAAACTTTGCTATACAAAGATTCTTGTTTTCATCCATCACACTTGCTTTTGGACGTGCTCCACCAAGAGAAGAGCCCGGCTGCACCAACTGTGCAATCCATCGCATTTCAGGAAGTTGGTCCTCTTCTTCGCTTTTCTCTATTTCTGAACTTGCTGCAATCAACTCACGTATGTCTGTCAATGGAGGAATGCGCAAAGTTTCACTTGCATTAATATACTCTCCATCTATGGATTCTTTGAAACGGAAACCTCCCATACGGGAATAGTCTTCAATCCCTATAAGATAGTCAAACGAAGAAAGTCTACGCACTGGACGTTTTTCATCCTTTGCCATAATCTGCTCCCTACGATTTATCAATGTACGTCCCCACCTGTCTGGAAGAGCATCAGAAAAGCATCCGAAAATATCCTTATCAGGAGCCGTGTACTGCTGACCTGGATAATTATTCAAATCATCACTAAGAAACAGACTACCATAATCCTTCAGCCACTCATTACTATAACAAAACCCATAGCTGTCAGAACCACGAAGTGATTCGTAACTTAGCTCTCCAACAAGCCTTGGTTCTTTCAGCCAATCGAAATCGGCAAATACATAAAGTTTCTTCATCGCTTATTCTTTTTTGGATGCTCTTTCTCGTTTCTTAAGACTCAAATCCTGTAAGGCCTTTCCCATGGCATCTTCCTTTGCCAGCAGAAGAATATCATCATCCAGCTGAAGTGCATAAAGCACCCTGAGATAAATACCAATTGCCACAGTCGGTGTACCTTTCTCTATACGTGAAACCGTGAGAGGCGAACAGGTCGCACGTTCGGCAACCTGAACGACACTGAGATTCCTGCGTAGTCTGGCCAGCTTGATTTGCTCGCCAACTATTTGCATCTTCTGCTCTAATTTCCTTGGCAACTTTGTGCCCATCGTTGTCTTAACCATATATCAACTTATCATATAATATGCAAATATAACATGTTTTCTTTATTTTATGATATGTTGATAGATATTTTTATCTGAAAATAATCTACATCGAGGAGTAATCCACAAAAATAACTTACGTTGATATTTTCAGCAAGGAGAAAAAGAAGAGCAAAACCAATCGGTCCATAAGCGAACTTCTATCCTACCATGGTTTACTGCAAGTTTAAAGTTTAGATTTACCCATGTATATATACATGTATTTTAAACTCAACTTACTTGATTGATTCAACCTGACAACAAGATAAACCATTAAGTTTACAAGTTTAATAAAACTCATATATGTATATATGAATTGATAAACTTATTAGTAAACTTCACCCTTGTACAAGAAAATGACCTCTTTTCTCTTTGTTGAAAAATTTGAATTGTATATTGATTTCAACCTTATGCTGAATGGACATGCCGTGCATATTTCAGAAATTCTACACAACCCGCATATACGTGAATGTCTCTTTCTCCTTGCCGAAATTGTTGGCGGTGAAATCACACCTGATGAAGTCTTGGGAAATATATTCAATACATTCTTAGGGAGAAAGTGTGATGAAACTTTCATCAAAGTAGGAATAGCGTCATGAAGAGGTTTTGATGCCCAACATCCATCATCGTGACGTTCACAAAATATCATGTCATTTTTATTGCAATTATACTAAATATATGATTTACAATGTGTTTTACACTATTCAGCAACTAAGTAGCCATTAGTCTAACCGTAAACAAAAGTTAAATACGTTAAAGTGACCATGTGAAAGAAAGTGTACTATCTGAAAATATCGCTCTTGAACCGTTTAAAGCGTAACTAACTGATAATCAGATATGCTTAAAAACTGCATCGGCAAGTAACTATCTGATTATCAATGAGTTAAATTGATTATAATCGATT
>artificially_reared_2__coassemble_248_pt1 | contig 32784 bp, 30 predicted proteins | sample artificially_reared_2__metabat2_high_PE_035 | metagenome-assembled genome bin artificially_reared_2 | reverse complement strand
ATTGCTGGATTCCACTTTCTCTTCAAATGTCCGAAGTGGCAGCCTGCTTCCAATAGTGTATCAAAATTTACTCTTGACATTGTTTTAATTTTTAATTCGTTTACTTTCTTTTTTGTTTAATTTGAACCAACTATCGGGTAGTCTCTCCGCAAGTCCTTGTAGGGGAGAATCCTGACAGTTTAGATACTAAACGCTTTTTCAGTTCTTAGTTTTGAGCTTTTAAGTATGATGCCGGAAGTTTGAATAACCGATATATCAACTTATCAACCTGCAAACTTATAAACCCAAAATTAACGTTTACTGAACTGGAATCTTCTACGAGCTTTTGGACGACCTGGTTTCTTACGTTCTACAGAACGAGAGTCACGAGTCATGAAGCCTTCAGCACGAAGAGCCTTCTTGTCTTCTGGATTGATTTTAACAAGTGCACGAGCGATAGCCAAGCGCAAAGCCTGAGACTGGCCAGTAAAACCGCCACCACACAAGTTTACTTTGATATCATATTTTTCAGCCACCTGAAGTGCATTTAGAGGCTGTTTAACTACATACTGTAGAATAGTTGATGGAAAGTACTGTGCAAGGTCTCTCTTGTTAATAGTAATCTTTCCTGTACCTTCGCTAACGAAAACGCGAGCTACTGCGCTTTTACGTCTGCCTAATGCATTTACTACTTCCATTCTTTATTATTTAAGTGTGTTAATATCAATAACTTTAGGAGTCTGTGCTTCATGTTTGTGCTCTGCACCTTCGTATACGTACAAATTGCCAAGCAATTTAGCACCCAAACGATTCTTTGGAAGCATACCCTTAACTACTTTCTTCATCAATTTTTCAGCGCCGTTTGGTTTAGCCATCAAGCGAGCAGGAGTGATTTCGCGCTGTCCACCAGGATAACCTGTGTAGCTCAAATACACTTTGTCATTCCACTTATTACCTGTAAATTTAACTTTGTCTGCATTGATGATAATAACGTTATCACCGCAGTCTACATGAGGAGTAAAGTTTGGTTTGTACTTTCCTCTCAACAGTTTCGCAACTTTAGCACCGAGACGGCCTACAACCTGATCGGTAGCATCAACCACAACCCATTCTTTTGTTGCAGTTTCCTTGTTTGCAGAAATGGTCTTGTAACTTAAAGTATCCACTCTTAATAAAATTTTAAAATGTTAACTACTAAAAAACGATTTCCTCTCACCCGATCCTTCCCGGACAAAGTCGGATCAAGCAATCAGAATTATTAATTTTATCACTATTTGATAATAATCGGCTTGCAAAGGTACTACTTTTTCCGAAACTGACAAAGTTTTTACATCTTTTTCCGCTTTTAATGCATTGATTCATTGTTAAAAAACTTAATTTCAACTATTACTGCACTTTTTTTACTACAATAAAACAACTTTCAATATATTATAATACAGATTTACCGCAAATCAGACACCCACGCAACACCTTTTATATTTACAACAAAAAAACCGGCAGAAGATCATTCCCCCGCCGGCGCACAAACTACTACAATACTAAAAGTTTCATTTGATGAATTAAACGTTAATATAATATTTTCAATTTAAAGCTGAGTCCAACCGCTTTTCTGCATTCAATATCATATCAATGGTTCCACTACCATCACTTACATATTTTATAACCATTTCGGCATAATCTATCTCTTCCTTCAACTTTGCATTATCGTCAGAAAGCATCTCTTTAGCCTTTGCTACCATAGGCAACAGTTTGTTAAGATCCTCCAGTTCAGCAAGGTTTCCAGGCCTCATTGTATTTATCGCCGCATTCAGTGCAGCAGCTGCTTTATCCACATCCGACTGGCTATAATTTTTATCCTTATTTCCGAATACAGACTTAGCCGACTCATACTGTTGTACCATACGCTGATAACCATTCTTTGCCCAAGGAGCAAACTCCGGAACCTTAACTTCGAGTGCATTCCATGCTTCCTGAGCGTCGATTCTTTCCTGTACAAGAACCATGTATTCTCTAAGCTGGTTCTTATCAACATCAGCAACTTTAAACAGATTTCCAACTGCACAGCCAAGAACATATTCCGACAAGTCGCATTCCTTCTGGTCTTTTCCCGATTCAAGAACTTTCCGTGCATTATTCAAAGCATCTTTCATAGCCGAATAACTGTCCCAGGTATAAGATTCTCCCTTTATGCCCTCCGCTTCTGAAACAGCGGCCTTCAAAAACGATTTATCAAGTTTGCGCTGTTTAAGTTCTACTACAGCCTCATTCAATAAAGCAACAGCAGATTTCGATTCTGAATCCGAAACTTTGTCAGATCCATACAATTTCTCCGCATTTCCGATAGCCGTCAAAAGTTTTTCGAACGATGACTTCTTATAATGTTCCTGTTTATAAGCTTTAACCTCACTTATCTTCTCCGAAAGTTCTCTTTTAGCCTCAGCACTCGGATCTCCCAATAGATTAATTCTGAAATAATGTGTAGAGTGCTTATCTGTATAATAATCCGGCAGGAACTTCATACCATTATATGAAAGCGAATAAACATTGGCATCATATCCAGTACCCGAAGATGCTCCGTTAAGAACTATATCACTCAAATCCGATTTTACATTCACTGTAGCATCATTCCAGTTGTGAATATCTGTTGCAGTCATAGCAAGCGGTCCATACATAAACGTTCCAGCCCACATAGGAGCAAATGGAGTTTTTGTCTCATTCTTTGCTGTTGCCGCTGTTTCCATCTTATCAGGACCAAAGTCTATATATCTTGTAAATGGCATAACCACTTCCACAACATCCTCTTGTGTCCACATTCTTTCAGGGATTTCAACATAAGAGCTCGGAGTATATTTATCAGCCACCGATACTCCATTCAGTTTTACATCAAATCCTTCTGTAGCCCAGAAAGGCACCCTAAGCTTCATTGCAAATCTGGCACTTCCTTTTTCCACCCTTATAACGGATTTTTCTGCAGGCCACAAACACTCCTGACGTACTGTAACATTCTTCTCATCCCATTGTGCAGATGTAGGCATATACAATCCCACCCACATAGTATTATCAGAAACAAAATAAACAGCCTCCTGATATTTCACATGATTTTCAGATCCGGTACCACCACAACAAGATTCCTGAGGTGTTCTGTTTCCCCACTGCTTGGAAGCATCAAGTCCTACTGCATAATGATAGGTAGTCATATAATGTGTAGGATGCAGAGAACCCACAATCTGGTTATACAATACCTTCTCATAATAATCCATATATTTTGCATCGTCTGGATTAAAGCAGTTAAGATCCTTAGTGAGCTTTGCCAGGTTGTACGCACAACAGGTTTCATTGATATTAGGCGAAGGATACAGATTTCTCTCATGATCGGAAGTCACATTTGTTGCCATACTCAATATCTGCGAATACGGCTGTCGGAACATTTCACCATTACCAACCCCTCCCGGAGCATAACGATATCTGCCCTGAATATAATTCCAGAAATTCTCCGATATATTATAGTAATAAGGATCATTATTACCTATATAACTTCTTAAGGCACCTACTATCATAGGAATATGCTGATTGGCATGACGGGTACGTATAGCATCAACATTAACAGCCAGTGGATCATACAAAGCCGGACTGTCAAAATAGTTGGAAGCCTCAAGCAAACGTTCTTTTTCAGTCTTGTCTGTCACCATTTCCGACAGTCTTGCAAGAGATTCACTCATACCTCCTACCTCACCGGCTATATACATATTCCACATCTCATATCTGTTGCCCGGTCTTGAGCGGCGTTCTTCCTGGGTACCTTCCGACTGCACAAAAGTACGGTAATGCAAACGGTTCCATACCCACAGTCCCATATCCTTAGCTATAAGTAAAGCTTTATCAGCTATTTCCTTATCATCAAAGTAAGTAGCTATATCAATAAGACCGGCCAATTGCTTATGAATAGTATAATATGGAGCCCAAACCCAGTCACTGTTGTTATAAGCCCTATACATTTCTATCAAAGCCGGATGCTGAGCAGGAATAGCATTCAGATATCCGTATCCATAATGTTTATAGTCTTTCTTGTACTCATCAAAAGCTTCCCATGTACCCTTCATGTTCCGCAGTTCTTCTTCAGGAGCGAAATCTCTCGCTTCCCAATATCGTCCCAGCTTTTTATCCCATACGAAAGTACGTTCCTGACAAGCACGGAGTTCATTAACCATACGGGTGATATTTTTTCTCAGAATATCCTTCTTTGCCTCATCTTTACAACATGCATAGGCAAATGCCAGAGCCGACATATAGTGTCCCGATCCATGCCCCTTCAACTTTGTTGTAGGAGAATCCCATCCGTCGGCTTCAGTATAACCTTCTGTACTCAGGCCGTATGTATCCCTATAGTTATACAACTGCTGTGTCACATCCCAACTTATTATCTCATTAATTGCAAGTTCCCTGTTGGATGTAAGTCGGTTGTCACCTACAATTTCAACTTTGTCCAGAGGCAGAGTATGAGCTACAGGTTTATTAGACGGAACAGTATACTTACCGTCAACAACAGTTATATCAGCCGTTACAGGATAACCATTGGGAGTAGTATTGTCGCCCAGCACATACCCTTTTATTGTATATTTCGTGCCAACAGGATACTTAGACTTATCCGACTGTTCTTTTTCGGCAACAGTAGAAGAATTCATCCATCTAACCTGTCTGAATTCAGACTTCCCGTCGGAATATGTAACCCATATCTGATAAGGCAAACGCGGAACAGTGCCAACAGGCGATTCCACAATAACACCTTCCACCTTTACAATATTCCTGTACCCCTTTGCAGTTTCAGTCCTACCGGCATCAGGCAGCATAGTACAACTTTCAAGCAAGTTTTCAGGATAGCATTCAAGGAAACAATCCTTGGCAAACGAACTGACAGGCAAACAAAGCATCAGGCAAACCTGCGACGACAAAAGATAGCTCCAAGAAATATTCTTGGCTATTTTAGTATTAAATAATGAACGATAATTAACTTTCATGTGAACAAATTTCTATCGATTTTATGTATTAGTTTTTTATGTATTAGCTTTTAAATATCTTGCTTTAAATCCTTGTAAAAAGAACCTAGCATAGCCGTCTATAAAATATGTATCTCAGCAAACAAACTTTTTACAGTTTAACATATAATAAGTTTACGAACACAAGTTATAAACAGCCAAGTGTTTTTGCGAAGTATTTTCACACAACAAAAATACATACATTACACTTTTACAAACAGAAAATTTGTCCATTAGAATAAAAGAATAATCTACATAAAAGATAAAATATACAGATTTGTACTATTATTACCTCTATTTATATCATAATATCCATTCCATATATTCCCAGCCACAATCAGAAATGATGCAATATTCCCCTAAGAGCCACCGAGGGCATAAAAGAAGGGCGGAGCAAGGAATCTCGCTACGCCCTTATTGAATTACAATTGTAATCACGCCGAACACCTTCGGCAACTTAAGTTTTATCGTATAATATTTTCTGGATATGTATTAGGCATCTTCACTTTTTTCCAGGTTTCATAAACCCAAGAGTCAATGACATTGCCATTAACATCTTCCTTTAAGAAGAATTTCAAAACCATCACATCTCCACCCTTCATCTGGAATTCCAGAACATTTTCTTTTCCCACAAGCTGAGGTAAGTGCAAATTCTTTTCAACCTTTTCGGTAAAAGATGTTGGAGATGTTACCTCATATGTACCTTCACCAATAATAATTGCTCCCTGAGGCATCATAACCATATTGGTAAATTTACCGTCATCCGACAAAATCTTGAATGAATTACTTGTCTTTAATTCTCCGGCTACTTCAGGAGAACTTGATCTGTAGAAACACATTTGCCATATTCCATTAAGACTTACCGGAGTTTTCTCGGCTGTCTGCGCCATTGCATACCCTACTGCGCCCAGCAATAAAGCAGCCATAAACATAAACCTGCGCATTCTCATAACATTTGATTTTTTAGTTTATTAAAATAGGTTTTCACAAATATAAATAAACAAATCATAAAAACCTATTATATTCATGTTTTTTTCTCACAAAAACTAATAATTAACAATTAATCCTTCAAATCAGCTTACAAAATAAAAAAAGAGATTGCATGATTATTAAAACCATACAATCTCCTCCTTCTTTAATTAAATCTAATATCTTACCAAAATTAGAATTCTGCGTTACGTGGAGTACGAGGGAAAGGAATCACGTCACGAATGTTAGACATACCTGTTACAAACAACAGCAAGCGTTCAAAACCAAGTCCGAAACCTGAGTGAGGACAAGAACCGTACTTACGTGTATCAAGATACCACCACATATCTTTCATTGGGATTCCAAGTTCCTGAATACGAGCCAACAGCTTATCATAATTTTCTTCACGTTCAGAACCACCTATGATTTCACCAATCTTAGGGAACAATACGTCCATAGCTCTTACAGTCTTGCCATCTTCATTCTGTTTCATATAGAAAGCCTTGATTTCCTTAGGATAATCAGTAAGGATAACAGGACGTTTGAAGTGTTCTTCCACCAGGAAGCGTTCGTGTTCAGAAGCAAGATCAGCACCCCAGAATACAGGGAATTCAAACTTATGACCTTTGGCAACTGCATCTTCAAGAATCTTGATACCTTCTGTATAAGGCAAACGTACAAAATCTTCTTTCAATACACCCTGAAGACGTTCTATCAGACCTTTGTCGAACATGTCGTTAAGGAACTTAACATCATCATAACAGTTGTCAAGAGCCCACTGTACACAATATTTGATAAATTCCTCAGCCAAATCCATATTGTCATTAATATCATTGAAGGCAACTTCCGGTTCAATCATCCAGAATTCGGCCAGGTGACGTGGAGTATTAGAGTTCTCAGCACGGAAAGTAGGACCGAAAGTATAGATTGCACCAAGAGAAGTAGCAGCCAACTCACCTTCAAGCTGTCCTGAAACTGTCAGACTTGCCTGTTTTCCAAAGAAATCGTTATCATAAATAATAGAACCGTTTTCGTCCTTCTTCAAGTCATACAAGTTCATTGTTGTAACCTGGAACATCTGTCCTGCACCTTCACAGTCGGAAGCTGTGATAAGCGGAGTATGGAAATAGAAGAATCCACGGTCATGGAAGAACTTATGAATGGCAATAGCCATATTATGACGAATACGGAACACCGCACCGAAAGTATTTGTACGAGGGCGCAAGTGAGCTATTTCACGAAGGAATTCCATTGAATGGCCTTTCTTCTGAAGAGGATAAGTATTGTCGCAAACACCCAACACCTCAATTTCGCGTGCCTGAATTTCGGCAGCCTGTCCCGAGCCTACAGATTCTACCAGTTCACCGTTTACACTGATACATGCACCGGTAGTAATCAACTTAAGCATATCTTCGTCAAAGTTTGCCAAGTCAACAACTATCTGTACATTATTTATAGTAGAACCGTCATTCAAGGCGATAAAGTTTACCTGTTTGCTACCACGGCGAGTACGCACCCAACCTTTAACATTGACCATGCTTCCAAAGTCACGTGACTTAAGCACATCAACAATTTTTGTTCTACGAATAATTTCCATCGTTATATCAATTTAATAATATTATATTTAAGCAGAATAAGGACAAAGGCAGCAAATCAATACTGATACCGTCCTTAATCCTTATTCCATACAGTTTTTATTTTTAAACCTACAGATATTAATCCAATAAATTTAATTTCCTGAGATTTTTATTATTCAAAAGATCCCATACGAAGCATATTCACCTCGTTTTCAGTCAGGAATCTCCAGTCGCCACGGCGCAATCCCTTCTTGGTAAGGCCGGCAAAATACACTCTGTCAAGTTTTATCACCTTATAGCCCATATGTTCAAAGATACGGCGAACTATACGGTTCTTTCCTGAGTGAATTTCAATTCCCACCTGCGACTTGTCTGTTTCAGAAGCATAACTGATAGCATCAGCATGAATTTCTCCGTCTTCAAGAGTAATACCCTGAACAATCTGGTCAAGGTCTGCCTTAGCCACATTCTTATCACAATACACATGATAAATTTTCTTCTTCTGATACTTAGGATGAGTAAGCTTGGAAGCCATTTCACCATCATTTGTAAGAAGAAGCACACCTGTTGTATTGCGGTCAAGACGACCTACAGGATAAATTCTCTCCTTGCATGCATTCTTCACATAATCCATAACAGTTTTGCGTTCCTGCGGATCATCTGCAGTAGTAACACAATCCTTTGGCTTGTTAAGAAGCAGATACACCTTACGTTCAATATTTACAGGCTGGTCATGGAACTTAACCTCATCATTACGATGCACCTTTGTACCAAGTTCAGTCACCACTACTCCATTAACAGAAACCACACCTGCAGTAATAAACTCATCAGCCTCACGGCGTGAGCATATACCTGCATTTGCAAGATATTTGTTCAAGCGGATAGGTTCATTAGGATCAGTAAGCACATCCTTATACTCTATCTGCTTCTTCATGCTATATTTTGCATTCGGATTATAATCGGCAGTACGCTGGCGGAATCCACCCTGGCGGTTGTTTCCATATCCACCCTGCTGACGGTTGCCACCCCACTGTCCGTGTCCGCCCTGCTGATTCTGGCGCGGACGGAAAGAGCGCTGTTCACCACCTTCCGAATTATTATTGAAGCGAGGATTGAAAGAACGCTGCTGACGTTCTCCACCATTATTATTAAAGCGAGGATTATAAGACGAACGGTTACCGTATGAACGTTCTCCTCCTTCATTATTACCAAACTGGCGGTTGCCGTAAGAACGGTTGCCGTTATTGTTATAGCCACCCTGCTGACGGTTGCCATAAGAACGGTTACCATTATTGTTATACCCGCCACGCTGCTGGCGGTCACCACCGTTATTCGGTCTGCGTCCGTATCCGTTGTTTCCACCCTCGAAACGATTATTTCTGTTATAACCTTCTCTGTTATAAGATTTGTTACCATCGCGGCCAGACTGGTTTTCACCATTTTGTCTGAATTCTCTTTCTGCCATAATAAATTATAAAATCAAAAATTAATACACTTACCCTCTCGGGCTCAAATTGTCTCAAAAAAATTATATCAGTTAATAAAAAAGAAATTAAATTCCGGTATAATTATGAGGAGTGATAGTACGAAGTTCCTTCTTGATATCTTCGCTAACCTCAAGAGTCTCGATAAACTCTTTGATAGACGCCTCATTGATAGCCTTATTAGTACGTGTCAAAGCCTTCAGAGCCTCATAAGGATTAGGATAAGCCTCACGTCTCAAAACAGTCTGAATAGCCTCAGCCACTACACTCCAGCAATTATCAAGATCCTCATAAATCTTATGCTCGTTAAGCAGAAGTTTGCCAAATCCCTTCATAGAACTCTGTATTGCAATGATAGTATGTCCGAAAGGAACACCAATATTACGTAGTACAGTAGAGTCAGTAAGGTCACGCTGCAATCTTGAAACAGGAAGTTTTGAAGACAAATGTTCGAAAATGGCATTTGCTATACCAAGATTACCTTCTGCATTTTCAAAGTCTATAGGATTAACTTTATGAGGCATTGCGCTCGATCCCACTTCACCGGCTTTAATTTTCTGCTTGAAGTATTCCATAGAAATATACTGCCAGAAGTCACGGTTCATATCAATCATAATAGTATTGATACGCTTCATAGCATCAAATATAGCTCCGAGATTATCATAGTTTGAAATCTGAGTAGTATACTCTTCACGTTCAAGGCCAAGTTTTTCTGCCACAAACTTATTTCCGAATTCCTTCCAGTCGAATTCCGGATAAGCCACATGATGCGCATTATAGTTACCTGTAGCACCACCGAATTTTGCTGTTATTGCACACGATTTAAGGATATCCAGCTGTCTGTTCAGTCTGTAAACGAATACCATAATCTCCTTGCCCAGTCTTGTAGGAGAAGCCGGCTGTCCGTGAGTCTTGGCAAGCATCGGAATATTCTTCCATTCTTCTGCATAGGCAGTAAGCTGGTCTATCAGCTTCTGTATCTGCGGATAATATTCTTTTTCCAGTGCATCCTTGATAGACAAAGGCACAGAAGTATTGTTAATGTCCTGAGAAGTAAGTCCGAAATGAATGAACTCTTTATAATGCTCCAGTCCGCCAAGTTTGTCAAACTGCTCTTTGATAAAATATTCCACAGCCTTGACGTCATGGTTAGTTACACTTTCAATCTCCTTGATACGCTGAGCGTCAGCTTCCGAGAAATTGCGGTAAATATCACGCAAAGTTTCAAAGCGAGCCGAATCAAAGCTCTTCAACTGCGGTAAAGGCAGTTCGCATAAAGTTATAAAATACTCTATTTCTACCTGCACGCGATATTTAATCAGTGCATACTCAGAAAAATATTCAGCCAAAGCTCCCGCTTTGCTTCTATATCTGCCATCGATAGGAGATATTGCTGTGAGTAAATCAAGCTCCAACATTGTTATTCTGTTTTTTCAAATTTAATGATCATTAATATTGTTGCAAAAATAATGCTTTTTCCCGACTTAACCCTCCTAATAATGAAAACTTTAGTATTTATTTCACAAATATTCTATTTTAACAGAAATAATTTTCAGATTTACCTGTGTCGTCCATATTATTTCACTTGCCCTATCACGAACTATAGCCCCGCACCAAACCCCACCTTCATTTTTACCATGATAAAAGTCTGTTAAATACTATATAAATACCAGTGACAGAAGAAAAACTGTATATAACTTTTTATAACTTTGCACCCCGAAATAAAAAAGCAGGAAAAACAACTTAACAAAAAAGAAATAAAAAAAATGGAATTACCAAAAGACCCGATGATGCTATACAGCCTCATCAACATGAAACTCAGAGACTTCTACCCTTCATTGGATGCATTATGCAAAGAGTTGGAAGTAAACAAGGAAGATATAATTTCAAGACTAAAGGAAGTTGGTTTTGAATACAATGAAGAGTTGAACAAATTCTGGTAATCAAAACAGACTCCAGAAAAAAATTATCTCAAGCTTGATTAATCAGTACCGGGCGGCAATCTCCCGGAATAACGTACAAATTTCTCAAATATCTCTCAAAAAAAATAAGGAACCATATCGTTACAGTCACAAACGATATGATTCCTTAATATCAAAAAGAAAATCCTCCAACGGAGATTTCCCCACAAGCAGGTTTATATCACTCCTTTATTCTGATAAGCAGATTAGACAAAATAGCAGTCAGTCCGCCTGTAGTAATACCCGAAGAAAATATATTCTTGACAGTTTCAGGCAACTGCGACAGAATTTCCGGAACAAGTTCCACACTCAGTCCGAAAGAGAAGCTCAAGGCCATAACAAGAGTAGCCTTTCTGTCTATCTTCTGAGAAGCAATGATACGTATACCAGCAGCAGCCACTGTACCAAACATAAGCAAGGTAGCACCACCAAGCACAGGTTCAGGCATTAAGGAGAACACAAGTCCCACAGCCGGGAACAGTCCCAATACTATAAGGAAACCGGCAATAAAGTAACCCACATATCTGCTTGCTACACCAGTCAGCTGAATCATACCGTTATTCTGTGCAAATATTGAGTTAGGGAAAGAATTCAGAACTCCGGCAATCATAGAGTTGAATCCGTCGGCAAGTATACCACCCGAAGCACGTTTCACAAATACCTCACCCTCTACAGGTTCACCCGAAATAAGCGAATTGGCAGTAACATCACCATATGCCTCAATGGCTGTTATAAGATACACAAGACCAAGACCGATAATAGCAGAGATATCAAAAGAAATTCCATATTTGAAAGGAACAGGAATATTAAATCCGCCATAACTCTGTACAGAAGAAAAATCCACCATACCCAAGCACCATGCCACCACATAGCCAATAAGCAATCCTATCACAATAGAACTCATTCTAAGATAGCGGTTTGAACTTCTGTTGAAAATAATAATCAGAACCAGCACAAGGGCAGCCAGTCCCACATGTTCAAAAGCTCCGAATGTACCGTTATTCTGAGCTGTAACTCCACCACCGCAGGCAGATATACCCACTTTGATAAGACTCATACCGATAAGAGTAACCACTATACCCGATACCAGAGGAGTAATAACCTTCTTGGTATATTTCAGTACACGGCTGATAAGCATCTCCACAGTAGAAGCGGCAATAGTAGCACCGAATATAGAACTAAGTCCGCCAGTCAGTCCGGCAGAAATAATCGGACCGATAAAAGAGAAACTTGTTCCCTGGATACAAAGCAGTCCACATCCTATCGGACCTACCCTTCTACACTGAATAAAAGTAGAGATTCCCGATGCAAACAGCGACATGGAAACAAGAAAACCTGTAGTTTCAAGATCAAGACCCAACGCACCCGCAATAATAAGAGGTGGAGTAATAATAGCCACGAAAATAGCCAACAAGTGCTGCAATGCAGCAAAAACAGCATCCTTAAAAGGCGGACGGTCATTCAGACCATAAATTAGTCCCTCTCCCGGGACCGATTTCATTTCATTCTCCATCAAACAATTATTAACATTAAATATTAAAAAAACTTATATATCCTCATTCCAATCATCAAATAAATAATTCCGCCGGTCTGTTTCCCTCAAACCGGCGGAATCAAAAATAGAATCAAAAGATTATATTCGTTCACCTTCTGAAATTAAGTTCTCACATCACAGGGCCTCTTCACATCAGTCCTTCAGAACTATTTTACAGTCGTCCAGACTTTCAATAATAGCGAGCGACTCCACATGCACGCCAAGACTTCTCAAAGCCTCACCGCCATGCTGGAAAGATTTCTCGATAAGGAAACCCATACCCACAAGTTCGGCACCGGCTTTATTCACAAGGTCAATAATACCTTTGGCAGCATTACCGTTGGCAAGGAAGTCATCTATAAACAGCACCTTGTCGCCAGGCTGAAGATAATCCCTGCTTACACACACATCATAGTTTCTATCCTTAGTAAACGAATAAACCGTAGTGGTGATCATATTCTCCATTGTGCTTGGTTTTTTCTTTTTTGCAAAAACCACAGGGAGTTCAAGCAGATAACCCACCATGATAGCCGGTGCAATACCACTTGCCTCAATAGTAAGAACCTTGTTGATTTTTGTACTTGCAAACCTGCGTACAAACTCCACCGCCATCGACTTCATCAGGATAGGGTCCATCTGATGATTAATAAAGTTATCTACCTTAAGGATTCCTCCTTCAAAACATTTACCATCGCGTAAAATTCGTTCCTTCAGCGCTTTCATCTTTCCGTTACAATAATATATATTATGTGTGTGTTTATTTGTTTATTTTGGGTGCAAAGTTACAAGAAATTCCTTTAACCAGCGCCAAACTTCAAGTATATTTTAATTATACAAAATATATTAATACCAAAAGAAAACCTGCGGACAAGATAAGAAAGCCACTTTCAACAATCTCAAATAACTTTTAAACCGGATTTTCCGAAACCGAGATATCAGGCAGGTTATTCACATCCCATTCGGCAACTTCCGAACCTTCCACCACTAAGGCATCACGTTTCAGAGTCAGACTTACCTTGTTAATCTTACCGTCAGAGAACTCACTTCCCAAGCTTGCAGTAGCGGTATATTCCTTTCCGTCACGTGTATAGGTCATACTGAAAGTCACATTACCCGACAATGTAGAAGGATTCACAAGCACAGCCACGGCATGTCCGGTGCCAAAGTCCACATCTGCACCTTCGGGATACTCTATACCTATACTGCTCACCTCTCCTTCCGGCTGCAGGTTAACCGCATCCTCAAGGCCGGTAGCTCCAAAGCTATAAGTACATTTAGAAGCAATACCGGCACCATCAAACGAAACCCCCGAAACAGAAACCACATCCGATTCCTGTTCTTTCCTTACAGTAACATAAACTAATGAATACACATGCCCGAAAGCATTTTCGCCGGTAAAAGAAACCTTTCCCGAATCAGTACCGAAAGAAGCAGTCTTTCTTGCCACAATAAAATCCTTGCTGCCCACATCTTCAAGCTTACCCGACTGCACCGACAAGTCCGGCATTGCCACCGAAGTCATTTCCGCCCCTTCGGCATACGGATAAAAAGCATGGAATTCAAATTCATCCACCTTATTTTCCCATTGCACACCAGGTTCTGTAGCCCACACACCTTTACTGTAGGTCCACTTCACAAGCTTACCCGTATTAGGCATAAACATACCTATATTGTCGTTGTCAACAAAAGATACACTTCCACCCTCATCGGTAGCAGTACGCGACCTCATACCTTTGCCACCCACTTCAGCCTCGATTTTCACGGCAAGATCAGAAGCCAGAGAAGCCTCATTCATTTCACTACCGTTTACCACTACCTCGTTTTTCTCACAAGCAGCCAATACAGATACACATGCTGCCAAAACAATACTCTTTCTCATAATAGAGTTGATTTAAAATGATTAATAAAATAAAGAATCAAAGCATAAATAAATGCATTGATTGTAACACAATCTCTATATAAAGAACCCTGCGAGATTAAAAATTGCACCTGTTTTCTTCAAAAAAATGCAATTCTAAAGCGAAAAAAGTTTTTTTTCGTATTTTTGTAAACATTGAAACGGGTATAAACCCAACTTCAGACCAACCCTTAAAACTATAGAAATCAGATCAACTATAATATAAAACGATAAACAGATGAAGAAATTTTCATTCCTATTAGCAGCAGCCCTATTCATCAACGGATTAGGGTATGCCCAGCAAGCCAAGTACGTATTCTATTTCATTGGCGACGGTATGGGCGTAAACCAAGTACAGGGCACCGAACTTTTCCAGGGAGAACTGGAAGGTAAAATCGGAATCAACCCACTTCAGTTCACACAGTTTCCTGTATCAACAGTAGCAACAACATTCTCTGCCACAAACGGAGTTACCGACTCAGCAGCAGGAGGTACAGCACTTGCCACAGGACACAAGACCAAAAACGGAGCTATCGGAGTATTGAAAGACCTTGAAACGCCAGTCAGCAGTGTAGCAGTATGGGCCAAGAACTCAGGATGCCGTGTGGGTATAGCCACAAGTGTAAGTGTAGACCATGCAACACCTGCATCATTCTATGCACACGAAGGCAGCCGCGGCAGCTACTACAACATAGGAGCCGACCTCTATAAAGCCGGATTTGACTTCTATGCAGGTTCCGATTTTCTTGAACCGACCAATAAGGAAAACCCAAATGACGAAAACCTGTATCAGTTGGCCGACAAAAACGGATACGTGATAGTAAGAGGATATAAGGATTATCTTAAGAAAAGCAAGAAAGCCGACAAGCTTATCCTGTTCCAGTCGGAAGAGGCATCCGAAAAAGACAGAAGCTCCATACCTTTTGCCATCGACAGGACCAAAAAAGACCTTACCCTAACAGACATAACACGTTCAGCAGTCAACTTCCTGTCGAAAGACATGTCTAAAGGCTTCTTCCTTATGGTAGAAGGAGGAAAGATAGACTGGTCGTGCCACAGCAACGATGCAGCAACAACATTCCGCGAAGTACAGGATTTCGACAACGCCATAAAGGTAGCATACGAATTCTACTCACAGCATCCCGACGAAACCCTGATAGTAATAACAGCCGACCACGAAACAGGCGGTATAGTATTAGGTACAGGAGCATACAAGCTCAACCTTCAGGTACTCAAGAACCAGAAAGTCAGCGAAACAGGATTCACCAAGATAATCAACAGCCTTCGCTCAAAATACAAGAACCAGGTTCCATGGGAAGCAGTAAAATCAGCACTTAAGGAAAACTTCGGATTCTGGGATACAGTAAAACTAACCGAAGACCAGGAAAACCGTCTTGAAGCCGTATACGAAAAAAGCCTGAAGAACCAGGAAATGAAAATGGAAAAGAGCGAATATGCACAAGACGAGCCAATTGCATCCGAAGCCAAACGCATCATGAGCGAAATAGCATTGGTTGGCTGGACCAGCGGAGGCCATTCAGCAGGATACGTACCGGTATTCGCCATCGGTGCCGGATCGGAAAACTTCAGCGGCCGTCTCGACAATATCGAAATACCTGAACGCATAGCCAAGGCTGCCGGATATACCCAAGAATAAAAAACTCAACAATAATAAAATATAGAACAAAAAGCAACATTACTCAAAAGAAAAGTAATGCTTCAATCTTTCAAGGTCTTTCTCAGAAAACTCCTCAAACATGGAGATCTGCGAGAGACCTTCTATTTTTCCCCGCTTCCTTCTGAACTCCACTATAGCCTTAGCCTTATAGAAATCCATATAAGGATGATTCCTCAGCACATCTATACCATCACTGTTCACCTTAAGTTTTCTGAACACACCTGTATCCACTTTAAACCACTTAATCATAGAAGAATCTACAAATTCCACCTCATACAACTGCCTCACGTCATAAAACCCTCCCAGTCTGTTTCTGTACGCCACTATCATCTTCGAGATTCCGCTTCCTATCTTCGGCACCTTCATCAATACAGCAGTATCGGCAGTATTGATGTCCACCACCGTACCTTCATCAAATTTCACGACCACCCCCATCATCTTCCTCAGTGAATCCCTGCGTATACTGTCTTCCAAGGCCCACACCTTCTTAAGGCTGTCATACCTCAGACTATCATTCTTCCTGTACCTTATATATCTTTCATTATTCCCGTAATAGAAACCCTTCCTCTTTCCGGCACTGTCGTATCTTCTGCCACCCATATCGCCAGCATACACCTTATACCCCTTCTGCTTCTTCAAGTCTCTCTCCCCAATCCTCATAGCAAGCAGCAGCGAGTCTATCTCCTTCCTGTCGGATACAGAAACAGAAAATTCCCTGCCGCTGTCCACTAAGACAACAGCAGAGAATATCACAAGCAGAGCAAAAACCAAAAACACTACAGCCCTTCTCTGCGATTTATTATAATAAAAGAAATCCTTCCACTTCATACCCGCTAAAGGTATGAATAAAATCAGAATAAACCTAATTCATTCAGGAAAATCAGTATAACCCCTAAAGGAGAAATATACTTAAGCACAAAAATAAACAACGGATAATACGGAGTTTTAAGAGTACCATAATTTGTAACCTCCTCCTTCACAATCTTCTTGTCGAGATACCATCCCACAAACACAGCCCCCAACATCCCCGACACAGGAAGCATAATCTTGGCTGTGAGATAATCCAGCGAATCGAAGATATTCATTCCGGCAATAGTATACCCACTCCAGTCGCCAAGCGAAAGCGAAGAAACCACACCAATACCCCAGCACAGCACCGACACTATGGTAGCCGCCCTGCCTCGTGTAAACCCGAACTTCTCATGAAGGAAAGAAGTAGACACCTCATGCAGAGATATGGTAGAAGTAAGAGCCGCCAAAGCCAAAAGCAGATAAAACGCCATGGCACAAGCCGAAGCTAAGAAAGGAATACCCCCGAAAGCCTGTTCAAACACATTAGGCAATGTTATGAATATAAGCGAAGGCCCTGCATCCGGCTTAATACCTACAGCAAAAGCAGCAGGAAAAATTATCACACCGGCAAGAATAGCCACAAAAGTATCAATCATACCCACACTAAGAGCAGTCTGTCCTAATCTTGTATCCTTACCGAAATAAGAAGCATATGTCGACAAGCATCCCATACCTAAACTCATAGAGAAAAAGGCCTGTCCCATAGCTCCAAGAAACACATCAGGCGTAACCTTCGAGAAATCAGGTTTAAAAAGGAACTCCAGTCCCTTTTCTGCTCCCGGAATAGTAAGCGAGCATACAGCTAATAACAATATAAGAATAAACAGCACCGGCATCATCACCTTCGACGAACGTTCAATGCCATCCTTCACACCCCTTACTATAACTATATGAGTAAGTCCCATAAAAACAGTCAGCCACACCAACGGCCTCCACGGATTAGTCGAGAAATTGCCGAACAGTTCAATAAACCCGTCAGCATCCTTACCGTTGAATCCTCCTATCAGAGCCTGCATCATATATTCCAAAGTCCATCCGGCCACCACCGAATAATACCCTAAAATAAGGAAACCCGTCAGCACACCCATATATCCGACCCATTTCCAGTGAGTTCCCGGAGCCAATTTACTGAAAGTACCGCCTGTACTTGCCTTAGCCCTTCGGCCAATAGTAAACTCACCAATCATAATAGGCAACCCCAGAACGAAAATACATACAAGATAAATCAGAATAAAGGCAGCGCCTCCATGATTTCCGGCCTCGTACGGGAATCTCCATATATTACCAAGTCCGACAGCCGACCCTGCCGCTGCAAGAATAGCCCCCAAACGGCTGCCGAAATTCACTCTCTCATGATGTTGATTATGCATAAAAAAACCTTTAAAAATTACAATTATAAATTATTGAGGGCGCAAATATAATAATTTAATTGTATTTTTGCCTAATAATTAAAGATTATAAACTAAAGCATTTTTTATGATAGCATTTATAAAACGATATCCGGTTTCAATTTTAGTGATAGCAGTTATACTCTTTCTGTCGTTTTTCAATCCCCCACAGACAGAAGTCAGCAATATCCCCAACATCGACAAGCTTGTGCACGTATGCATGTACGGCGGTCTTACATTCATGCTATGGCTGGAGCACCTTCGTGCACACAACTCTATCATAAAAAGACATATAATTATCGGAGGAATACTTTGTCCTATAGCATTGGGAGGAGTTATAGAAATAGGACAGGCAACACTTACCACAAACCGCAGCGGCGACTGGTTTGATTTCATGGCCAATACCACAGGCGTGATACTCGGCTCACTATTCAGCTATTACGTTGTACGTCCTCTGATATTAAAAAAGAAGAAATTACACTCATGATTTTTCCTGAGAATACATAAAAAAATGATGCCGGTTATCTCACGACAACCGGCATCAAACATTTTTTCATAAGGGGAAACACTATCTAAAATCTTTCAGTTCTTCCTGCAATTTTTGTCTTGTAAAGAAAATACGGCTCTTCACAGTACCTAATGGCAAGTTCATCTTCTCGGCTATTTCGCGGTATTTGAATCCTGCCACATACATAGAGAATGGCTTGCGGTATTCTTCGGGAAGTGAGTTTACTATACGGCGCATTTCCTTAAGGTCGTATGCTCCTTCAGTAGAGTCTGCTTCAATATCCAAGCCCTGATTTATAAAATAAGAATTTTCAGTCTTGTCTACGTATACATTATCTCTTACAGCTTTTCTGTAATTGTTGATAAAGATATTACGCATTATAGTATATATCCAGCCTTTGAAGTTGGTTTCTTCTGTATATTTTTCTTCGTTATCAAGAGCCTTAAGTGAAGTCTCCTGAAGAAGGTCGTTCGCATCTTCATAATCGGAAGTCAACTTAAGTGCAAAGTTTAATAGTTCCGACTGCGCGTTAAGTAGATTCTGTTTGAAAATTGCTGTTTTCATGTTTTTGTAAATTCGTTTTCTGATAATACACTTGTTTGATTTTCACACTGCAAAATTACGCACTAATCACAAACGTAATGGTCCGAAAACAGACATACAATAGGGTAAAAACAGCCTTGTAACGGTTTTTACCCCCTATTTTGACAGTTTACAGGGGGTATTGGCACCTTTTCAAGGATTTTCAGTCGAGTTTTTTCCAACTTTTATATGGATGCTTCATAAGGAATGAATTGTAGTATTTCACAATTCCGGTCACTTCCTCACCAATAAATCCGGGGTTCATGAATTCTTCATCAGGACTGTTCAGCTCGATTTCGGCTACTACCAGACCTTCGTTCTCTCCGTAGAATTCGTCTACCTCATAAGTGTGGGGGCCGCACTTTACAAGATATCTTGTCTTGTCTATCATCCCGGGTTCGCAAAGAAGCATCAGCTCCTCGGCTTCGTTAAGCGGAATCTCGTGCTCCCATTCATAACGGCTAAGTCCGTTGTCGGACGATGCTCCCTTTATGGTGAGGTAGCCTTTGTCATCCCGGATTCTTACTCTTACTGTCCTGCCTCTTCCGCTGCATATATATCCCTGCTTTATTCTGGATGATGAATATGACATGTGTTTATATGAACCGTCCTTTACAAGGAACTTTCGTTCTATTTCCTGCGACATGGTTTTAATATTTAAACGCAAAAGCTGCCGCCATGGTTTACCCACGGGCAGCAGCTTTTATATTCTTTAATCTTCTTTTTCATTATTATATAACAGGTTAAGAAGCCAGACCGTATCCTACGGCAATAAGTATTCCTATCAATATTAAGAATATGCATAGCATCTTGAATACTCTGTTGGCCTTTTCTTCTTCCCGCTTGTTGTAATTCTCCTTTTTAATGTTATGTTTCTTACTCATAGCTTTTAAGTTTATTTGGTTATTTTGTAATTTTAGTTTATTCGTGTACCAAAATTACAACTTAATTGCATAAATGCAAAACATAACTTAAAAAAATCAGTTTTCACTGTCGGAGAATTCCATAAGGTATGCTTTTATAAAGCCGTCTATCTTTCCGTCCATCACTCCGTTTACGTCGGATGTCTGGAAATTGGTGCGGTGGTCTTTTACTCTTCGGTCATCGAATACGTAACTTCTGATCTGTGATCCCCACTCTATCTTTTTCTTTCCGGCTTCTACCTTTGCCTGCTCTTCCATACGGTGCTGCAGCTCTTTGTCGTAAAGTATTGAGCGCAACTGACGCAATGCGTTTTCCTTGTTCTTTGGCTGGTCGCGGGTTTCGGTATTTTCAATCAGGATTTCTTCTTCCTCACCTGTGTATGGGTCTTTGTACTGGTAGCGCAAACGTACTCCGGATTCTACCTTGTTTACGTTCTGACCTCCTGCACCGCCGCTTCGGAATGTATCCCACGACATGCGTGCCGGCTCAATGGTTACTTCTATGGAGTCGTCTACCAAAGGTGTAACGAATACCGAAGCAAATGATGTCATTCGCTTGCCCTGGGCATTGTATGGTGATACGCGGACCAGACGGTGTACTCCGTTTTCGCCTTTCAGATATCCGTAGGCGTATGGGCCTTCGATGTTCATTGTTACGGTCTTTATTCCGGCTTCGTCGCCTTCCTGAAGATTGGCTATAGACAACTTGTATCCGTTGCTTTCGGCCCATCTCATGTACATACGCATAAGCATTGACGACCAGTCCTGACTTTCGGTACCTCCTGCTCCTGAGTTGATTTTAAGAACGCAGTCCATCTGGTCGGCTTCGGAACGAAGCATGTTTTTAAGCTCGAGTTCTTCTACTGCTACCTGGGCTTTTGAATAGGCCTCATCTACTTCCTGCTCTGTTACGAGCTCGTCTTTAAAGAAGTCGAAAGCAAGTTCAAGTTCGTCAACCAGTGTCTTCACCTCTTTGTATCCGTCTATCCACGACTGAAGTCCTTTCACTTTCTTCATCTGGACTTCTGCCTTCTTGGCATCGTCCCAAAAGCCGGGTGCCTGGGTACGGAGCTGTTCTTCTTCTACCTGCACCAGCTTGTTTTCTATATCCAGATAGCGGTAAAGCGCTTCTGTACGTTCTTTCAAATCTTTAAGTTGTTCTATTGTTATCATCTTGTAATCTTTTTGAGGGCACAAAGTTAGCTAAAATTCACGACTTCACAAAGTTAATAGTCAAAGTTACCTTAAAATAACATTTGGACGGGTTACTTGTTTGTGCTCTGCTCTTCGTACATCTTTTCTATCTGCTCGGCGTAGTTTTTCATCAGCACCGGACGCTTTATTTTCAGGGTGTTGGTGAGCTCTCCCTTTTCCATACTGAAAGGTTCGGGCAGAAGGGTGAACTTCTTTATCTGTTCGTAGTGGGCAAATTCCTGCTGAAGGGTGTCTATGCGCATTCTGAACAGTTCCTGTATTTCCGGCTTTTCAAGCAGGTCTTTTCTGTCGGTGTACTGTATTCCCTTGCTCTGGGCGTATGCTTCAACCTGTGTGTATTCGGGCACAATAAGGGCTGAAACGTATTTGCGCTGGTCGGCTATGATTGATATCTGGTCTATATATCTGTCTACCACGAGTTTGGTTTCAATGGCCTGTGGGGCTATGTATTTTCCGTTGGATGTCTTGAACAGGTCTTTTATACGGTCTGTGAGGTACAGACGGCCGTCTTTCATATATCCTGCGTCGCCGGTACGGAACCATCCGTCTTCGGTAAATGCCTGTTTTGTAACGGCTTCTTTCTTATAGTAGCCTTTGGTTATGGTTTCTCCCTTGAGCTGTATTTCGTTGTTCTCGCCTATACGGAGCTGCAAGCCCGGAAGTACTCGTCCTACTGAACCTACGCAATAGTCGTCTATCCACTCACAGGTAACTGTGGCTGTGGTTTCTGTCAGTCCGTATCCGGCTACCATGTTTATGCCTACTGAGTGTACAAACTCTTCTACCTTAGGTGGTATGGCTGCACCTGCTGTAGGGAAGAAATTGCCGTTTTCTATACCAATGATCTTCTTAAGTACGCTGAATATGGTCTTCTCGTAGAACTTATATTTCATTTTCAGCAGTGAAGAAGGTGTCTTACCTTTCATCAGACAGTCTATATTGTACTCTTTTCCCACTTTAAGGGCATCGAGCATAAGCATCTTCTTTACTCCTGTGGTTTCATTTATCTTTTCCATTACTCCGGCGTATACCTTTTCCCAGAAACGTGGCACACTGCACATGGCTGTAGGCCTGATTTCTTTTATTGTTTTCTGGATATCTACCGGACGGAGGTTGATGCACAGGGTGGCTCCCATATCGAGACAGAGGTACGACCATGCTCTCTCAAATATATGAGTGAAAGGAAGGAAATTCATTATAACATCATTCTCACCCAATGTCTTGAGGCGTCCGTAGTGGGCCTTTATGCCGGCCTCGAAACAGGAGTGGTGAAGCATTACGCCTTTCGACTCGCCTGTGGTACCCGATGTATAGAGGATATTGGCAAGGTCTTCCTTCGAAGAGGCTTCGGTACGTCTTTCCACTTCGGCCTGGTATTCTTCGTTTTCTCCGAGCTTGAGAAAATCGCTGAAATAGATGGAATTTGTGTCTTCGGGCAGGCGTTTTACACTTGGATCGAAAATCACAATCTGTTTTAGTGTCTTGCACAGTCCCTGTACTCTTCTTGCCACTTCATACTGGTACTGTTCGCCCACAAAAAGGTATCTTATTGATGCATCCTGTATGATGTAATGTACCTGTGACTCAGAGCTTGTAGCGTATAGTGGTATGGTAACCACTCTTGTAGCGTATGCACCGAAATCCACATAAAGACATTCGGGCATGTTCTGTGAGAACACGCCTATATTTTCCTGTTCTTCCACACCCATTGCTACCAATGCGCGTGAAACGCGTTTCACCTTATCCGCAAACTTATTCCAAGATACAGATATCCATGCCGGCACGGAGTAGTCGCGGTATTTTAGCGCAACTCTTTCGCCGTATTTCTTTGCCTGACGGAATATAAGATCCGACAATAAAGATTTACTCATTTTGATATATGTTAAAAATTATGTAGGCAAAGTTAGTTATTTTTTCCTATTTTCTATATAAGTGTTACACAATATATTGAAAATAAGGCTATCTTTGTAGTACGAAAAATTTGAAAAACTGAGAAAATTTAGGATTTTATGATGACAGATACAAGTTTTTATTCATCCGAAGCTATTACCTTGCTTCAGGCGTTGATAGGGATTCCTTCGATAAGCAGAGAAGAGGATGCGGCTGCCGATTTTCTACAGAATTATATTGAGGAAAGCGGTATCATGACCGGACGAAAGGGAAATAATGTGTGGTGCATTAGTCCGATGTTCGACACTTCGAAGCCTACTATCCTGCTGAACTCGCATATTGATACCGTAAAGCCTGTTGCCGGATGGCGCAAGCAGCCTTTCACTCCCAAAATCGACAATGGTAAATTATTCGGTCTTGGCAGTAATGATGCCGGAGCATCATTGGTTTCACTTTTACAGGTTTATCGTCATCTGAGTGCCACCGAACAGAAGTATAATCTTATCTTTCTTGCTTCGTGTGAAGAGGAGGTTTCGGGAAAGAATGGTATTGAAAGTGTTTTGGGGCAGTTCCCTCCTATTACTCTCGGAATTGTGGGCGAACCTACTGAAATGAATCCTGCCATTGCAGAAAAGGGACTTATGGTTCTTGATGTCACTGCTTACGGTCGCTCGGGACATGCCGCACGCGAAGAGGGTGATAATGCTATCTATAAGATTCTTCCTGATATTGAATGGTTCCGTACTCATAAATTCGAGAAGGTATCGCCGCTGCTCGGCCCTGTAAAGATGAGTGTGACACAGATTAATGCGGGTACCCAGCATAATGTTATTCCGGATACATGCAGCATGGTGGTGGATATTCGTTCCAACGAGTGTTATTCCAATGAGGAGCTTTTTGAGGAGATAAAAAAGAATATCAAAAGTGAAGCAAAAGCGCGTTCTTTCCGTTTGAACTCGTCGAGCATTCCTGCAAACCATCCTATTGTGAAACGTGCTGTTGAGCTCGGAAAGGTTCCGTTCGGCTCGCCTACTTTGTCCGATCAGGCTCTGATGCCTTTCCCTTCGCTTAAGATGGGACCGGGCAAGTCTTCACGCTCGCATACTGCCGATGAATATATCATGCTTCATGAAATTGATGAAGCTATTGACCTATATATTAGGCTTTTAGATGGGCTTGTTTTATAATTAGCATAAAAAATGTTAAAATCACAATTTATTTTATGTCTTTATTTGGTTCTAATACCCAATATACATATATTTGCATCGTGATTTTTTTCATAGTATTAGATTTAAGGTTAACAAGGTACGGGGGCAAGGCGTTGCCCCTTTTTTTATGTCCTTGAAAATCCTAAATCCATCAACTAAAACTTGAATACATTTTCTTTATTTCATTCCATACAAATGTTCTTTCAAATCTCTCCCCCACCATCTGTCGGCACCTTCCGGCCATATCCAGTCTCAATTTATCATCCATTATCATTCTTTTCATTGCATCAAGCAAAGCATCTGCGTCATGCGGAGAAACCAGCAGACCATTTACACCGTCACTAACTATCTCATTACAGCCGTTAATATCAGTAACTATACAAGGCAATCCCATAGCACCTGCCTGCAACACCACATTCGGGAATCCCTCTCTATAACTTGGAAAAACAAAAACATCCGAAGCAGCGAGAAAAGGTCTGACATCATTCTGCCAGCCCACAAACTCCACATTACCGCACTTTCTGAAAAAATCTGCTGTCTCTTCAGAAACAGGATCAAGTTTCTCTTCAAAATCCCCCACAAGCAACAGTCGGCAGTCAGGATACTCCACCACCAGCCTTCCAAAAGCCTTGGCCAGTTCATTCATCCCCTTATCTCCGACAATTCTGCCCACGAAACAAAAAGTAAGTCCACCATTTCCTCTCAATCGGGCAGCAGCCTCCATCACTTCAGGAGTACGGCAAAAGAAATCCATATCAATTCCATTAATATTACCGTTGCCCACCACCTTCATATCCTTATCCGTAATTCCGAATCTTTTCAAGTCATTCATTACCCCTTTACCTTCAGGGTTAACCAATGTGGCACATGCACAAGTTATCTTATCGGTAAGAATCAGAATTCTCCTTTTAATGCCATGAGCAGTAGGAAACACCAGACCGGTAAACATATGCACCCTTACCGGCACACCACATATCCAAGCAGCAATCATCCCCAGCAGACCGGCCTTAGGAGTTACAGTATGAACCATCCATGGTTTTTCCCTTCTTATAACCCTGATAAGCCTGAACAGAGAAACCAAATCCCTGAATAAAGAGATTCGTCTTTCCATACTTACGGCAATAGTCCTCACCCCTTCTCTTTCTGCCACCACATCAAGCCCCTTGCCCGGCGATGACACAGCCACCACCTCATACTCTTCATTAAGCATTTTCAACTGTCCCTTTAGAAGAATATCAAGCGAGACAGGCACTGTAGCGATTCTCATTACCTTCTTTTTAGCATTTCCCATATTTCCGAGATTTACAATAATCAAACATTATCCAAAGTTCTGATAACCCTGCACTTATTACCCAAAGCAAGTACACCATCAGGAATATCCTCCACCACTACCGAACCGGCACCTATCACACACCATTTTCCTATCCTTACACCGGGAATAACAACACTTCCTGCACCAATCCATGCCCCCTCACCCACATGAACATTTCCACACAGAGTACAATGAGGCGATACATGAACAAAATCCTCCAGAACACACTCATGATCTACCGATGCACCCGTATTCACAATACAATGCCGTCCAACACATACACAACTCTGCAGGATAGCCCCCTGCATAATTACAGAGCCTTCTCCCACCACAGCCGAATCAGAGACTATAGCCGACGGATGAACAGCCTTACCGAACACAGCATCCACCTTTTCCGATACCAGTTTCCTTATCCTATTATTCCCTATACTGATAATTAGAGGAGAAATATTACCCACCACATCATGAATAACACTCACACCCATTATCTCCTTCACATCCTTATTATCATCCACCAGAGCCTCCACACTATCACCCTGCGCCCTGACAATATCCATAATCACTTTGGCATGACCGCCGGCACCATATAAATACATAATCGTAAGAATTATCAGTTATTACCATTGAAAGGTTCTGTAGTGACATGTCCCGATTTAGAGACACCTTCCCTCACTAACACCTTCTTTACAGTCAGAAATAAAATCTTCATGTCCAGCATAAAGGAACAATGGTCAACATACCACACATCCAGTTCAAACTTCTTTTTCCAGGAGATATCATTTCGTCCGTTCACCTGAGCCCATCCGGTTATCCCCGGTCTTACATCATGCCTTCTTGCCTGTTCCTTATTATACAGAGGCAGATACTCCGGGAGCAAAGGCCTTGGACCCACCAAAGACATATCCCCTTTCAATACATTAAAAAGCTGTGGCAGTTCATCCAGTGAGGTAGAACGTATAAAACTACCTGTTTTAGTCATTCTTTGTTCATCAGGCAAAAGATTACCATCAGCATCTCTTTCGTCTGTCATTGTCTTGAACTTTATTACCTTAAAGATTTTGCCTTTATAACCGGGCCTTTCTTGAAAGAAAAATATGTTTGTACCTTTATTGGCAAGCATAAGGAGAATTGCCACGGCCAATATAACAGGCCAGAATATCATTATCATGATAGCAGCCACCCCAAAATCAATAAACCTTTTTAAAAACTTTTCATACATAATCTACCATCCTCTAAATTCATACACGGCATATCCCACCCATTCATGAAGCAATTCAGTCCACTTATCAAGTGTAGTCAGCGACGGCCAATAACTAAGTCTCATTCCTTTTACATTTACCCAAGTATCAGTTATATAACAGTCCGGGTAAATACCTTCAGCATTAAAAGCGCTCACAGAACGTCTCATATGAACAGCAGAAGTTACAAGAAGCACCGGCACCTTACCTAAATCATCACCCAACAGATTTTTAGTAAAAGTAACATTTTCCCTTGTACTGTTAGCATATATTTCCATAATAATATCCTCTTCCGGAACACCTAACTCATTAAGATACCTCATCATTCCATCATGGTTGCCCTGCAATCCTTTTCCGTCTTTACTTACTATTATAGAACCATCCGAAGCCAATACAAGTTTCTCTATTATCCCTTTCTTATATAATCGTATGCCTTCAGTCAGTCTGTCAGCAATACCACCGAACTCAGGTCTGTTTCTATCCCAGTCCCAAAAACTGTATCCACCCAATACAATACCATATCTATAAGTCTTACCAGCAATCAGAGGTTTGTCATACTCCTTATACCACTGCTCTTCGGCATACTTAAATAAAGGAGTATTAGTAAAAACGAGTAATAACAATACAGAAACCCCATACAAAATCCGTTTCCATATAATATTTCTTATTAAGAACGCACATATAGCAGGAAACAATATATAGGTCAGCGGACTTGTAGAAAGAAAAGACAAGAAAGACATCATAAGCTATATAATTTTACAATATACGGACGCAAAGGTATTAACTTCAGCCAAATATTTTCAAAAAACCACCACCAAAAATCACCCGGCTTGATAATTTTCCCTTTACGCTTTACCTTAGTTATCAAAGCAAAAATCTGTTCTTTTTTCAATGGTCCTTCAATGTCCACCTGAGCATCACCTATCATATAAAAGTCTTCACCTTTAATCTTATATATTCTGTGCATCACGTATGCCCCGTCAGTCCGCTGGTAAAATACCATATCACCCTTTTTAAAAGGTCTGTCAGGACTTGGTTTGCTGAAATATATGGAGTCTCTGCGATGAATAAGGAAAGGCGACATACTGCTTCCTGATATGATCATACAGACTTCTTTTCCGTCTTCTACTAATTTGCGGAGCTCATCTATATAGGTTGTTGTATCGATTAATTTCATTAGGTATTCTTATTTGTTTTTCTAATTGTGACAAATTCAAAATAAGGTAGGTTATATATCAACCGTTCTAATAACATTGATATACTACTATTCAGAAAAACAGCAATTACACTCAAGAAGTTATAAATAAAACTATTAAAGATTATGTACCTTAAATTCTTTAGACAATAGATTTACATTAAATGTTTGATCATTCAGAGAACTAACATGCAAACCTATTAACTCTGATACATCAACACAAATAGCTTCACATACATTTATTGGATCGAATTTATAATGATATGGATTTCTACAGATATATTCAAAAAAATCAATTTGGAAATTATTGTAGCAATAATCCTTAAACAAAATTAAATTATTCAAGTTTTTGGAGGTTGGTAAGCTTTTTATTATCCTCTACAGCAAATAAAAATAAATATGTCCAATTGCCATTGTTTTAAAATTACTTTACCTTTAAACAGGCAATAATTCTGATTAGCACCAGACCATTAACCTATAATTTTATTTTGGAGCAGACTCAAGTCAAGAGCTGTAGTGTCCCTTAGGAAAAGGATGACACCAAATAACAGTTGTAATTTAACCAATCTAATTGGTGAGTCACCATCCGACCGTTTCACTTCCATCTTCATGTTTGGACTGTTACAGGGCTTTCTTGTTATCTGAATTTTGGCAACCTTGAGTCGTTCAAACCTAAACAGTCTTACATAGCTTCTCGTTCCACAGCTGGTGATGCTGCGAGTTCATAAACTTTTCGTAATTTACTCTATAATCAGCAAAGGACTCGCGTAGCCCCTTAATCTCGCACATGACTGAAAGAGGTCATACACCTCTGCCATATCGTCATCATTAAGAGGTGTGGGTAATGGCACAAAGGTATGTTTAGAAAGTATACGTATCAAGGCGGGAAATACAATGGTTACTAAAATATCATAATACAATTAAATATATTATGCTGAATATAAAAATATTTTAAATCATTTATTTAATATGAATCAGAAGTTTAAAAAATGGCTATATTTACTATTTTCTTTCTTATAAGCTTCTTTATCCCAAAAAAGTTCATCAAAAAGATTATGTTTTTTCCCATATTTGAATAAGTTGGGAAATGACATTGGAGAATCAACATGCAAAGAAAAATGATACAAATTATAAAAATAATTCTGAACTCCTGGATTATGAAATATACGTTTTATTTGATATTCGAAAAAAAGAAATTCATTTTTTGTTATAATTCTTCGCATTTTGAGATAACAAATATAATTGAAATATGACAATGTATAATCTATTTTTTTCTCTAATTCTTTATTGCCATGAAAACTTGCATCGTACCAGTTATAGTTATATTCAATTATATAGAATCCAGATGAATTATCATTTTCTATTTTATCTATTAAACTTTGCATATATTCTGCTCTTTTCAATTTTTTATCTTTATCCCATTTTATAAGAGCAAAAATTCCACCAATTATTATAGATACAAATGACAAAATACTCATAATATCTGAAACTGTTATTTCAGAATTAAATTTAAAAAAATCTGTCATACTTCATTTTCTAATAAATTACATAAATAATGGTAAGCATTCTATTTTTCGCCACGACAATTTTATCGGCTGTTTTTCAGCCGATAAAATAAAAATGTCCGCAAGAAAATATTTTTGTTTTAACATTCGGGTTTATAAAAACATGGCAGAAGAGCCTTCTTGTCGCAGTCTTTTCCATTAAGTATACATTCGAACAAGTGTTTCAGGTAATCCTGAGGGTCTATGTCATTAAGCTTGCAACTTTCTATCAACGAGAAGATGAATGCCGAGTTTTTTGCAGCAACCTCACTACCTATGTTCATACAGTTCTTGAGAAGCAGTTTTACAGGTTTCATCCTCTGCTCACAAAGATTGTTCGATATTTCAGCTGAACCGTCCTTGAGGATATTTCTTAAGGAACTCCATTGGTTTAACGTATAGGTGGCAGCCTTTTTCATCAGTCCGTTTGCCATCGCTTTCGTGTCTCCAAGCAGCATGACCACTTTGTGATGTATTCGCTCCATAATGGGGCCGGTCAGCTTTTTTCTCTTATTCTTAATCTCCTCATGGCTGAGTTCCATTGTACGGAAAAGATCCTCGTTTCTAAACATCTCACCGATAAGCTCTATTATATCCATTGCGCTTCTGTCTGATGGAAGGGCATCAACCCAAAGCCTCCTGCAGTGTGTCCAGCAGCCTATATGAAGTACTCTTGACTTTTCTCCATCATACATCCTGTAAACCGTATATCCATCAGTGGATATGTGGGAGGTAGTCTCATCAACCATGAGGTATTTTGCCTGCTGCACAAACTCTTTGAAAACATCTTCGATAAACTCCCTGAGTCTGTCTATTCCGTTATGGATATAGCTGTTCAAGGTTGTATTGCTTATTTGTATGCCCTCTCTCGCCAGAAGTCTTATCTGCCTGTTCTCAGGCACGCTGAAGTCATATTTAAGACAGAGCAGACGGGCAAGCAGTTCCGGGGAGAAGATACCTCCAAGATTCTTTAGCGGATGCTCCATGGTGTTTACGAAAGTACCGTCTGCAAGCTTTACCCTTGCCACCTTGTAAATGTGCTCCACGTTATGGGCACGTACATGTTCTACGACTTTGTATTCCCACACATCAGGCATACCGTTACGTTTCATAAACCGTCCTCCTTCGGGAAGAGTGTAATATTCGTCAACCTCATGTATAACAATCTTGTCAACTTTCAATTTGGTATTCTCGGCACGTGGAGCTGTCTCCTTTTTTCTTGATGACTTATTGTTCTGTACGGACTGTGAGCCATTGGAAGAAGTATCACTGCCGGTTTCTTTACCATTGGTATTGTTATCACTGTCCTTCTTGTCAGAACCATCATACTCAGACTTATCCATAGCAGACTTGTCAATGTTACGGTTGTTCAACAGCCTTCTTTGCTCTGAAGTACGGCCGAAACGGTGTTTCCTGCTGTCCTCAAGCTTAAGTCTGAGATTGGATATCTCGTTTGCCAGCATCCTGTTCACCTCATCTTTTGCCTCAAGCTGCTTTCTCATAAGTTCCATTTCCTTTCGATAGTTCTCGACTGTTGCGGACAACTCATTGATTGTATCAACCAGAGTCTTGGAGTTCTCTTTATTGGATTCCTCAATCGCCTTAAGCCTCGCAATCAGTTCGTTTACCTGTTTGCGAAGCCCTGCCTTTTCCTCATTTGCCAGACCCAGCTGGCAGCAAAGTAACTCGTATGCTCTTTCATCAATCATGATATAAAGGTACGAAAAATCAGACAGTTACGCAAACTTTTTATCGTTTATTTTTGCATTATTTTATTGATAACCAATGTATTGATATTACTCTCTATGACTAACATACATCTTGTCAACTACAATACTTTCCGTAAGATAGGCCATGTCCGACCATTGTATCCGGTAGCATTTGGAGACCTCATCAAACACCGGCTTCTTGAACTTACCCATGACAGGACGCTTCTCGTAAAGCACATAAAAACCGCGTTCGTAATGAAGTATCTTGACGACCTTCCGATTCCGGGACATGAACATATATACATTTGATGCATCGCTCGGATCAAGTGACATCTCCTCTCTTATACTCTCACACAGACGGAAGATTCCTTTTCGCAAATCAACATTACCGTTGAACAGGTAATAGTTCAGGTTAGCACTCAGTCCAAGCATATCATCCTATCATTTTATTAAGCAATATACTCAGGTCAAGAACGCTGGTATTTCTCAGGAACAATGTTGCGCCTGATGACAGTTGTAACTTTACCCATTTTATCGGTGATTCTCCTTCAGGCTGTTTCACTTCCATCTTCACGGTCGGACTGTTACAAGGCTTACCGGTAATCTGTACTTTAGCAACCTTGGGTTGTTCTACATTAACAGTCTTACCTAACTTCTCATTCCACAACTGGTGACGCTGCCAGTTCATGAACTTGTCGTAATTTACTCCATAATCAGCACAGAACTCACGAAGATCCTTAGTCTCACTACATAACTGATAGAGGTCGTACACCTCCTGATAGTTTACTTTTTCTTTTGCCATAATCATTGTTATTTTAGGGTTACGGCGCAAAGGTAGGTGTAGGGAACATGCGTGTCAAGGCGGAAAATAGAATGCTTACATATCTTTAAGCTTGCAACTTTCTATAAGCGAGAAAATGAATGCCAAGTTTCTTGTAGCAATCTAGCTGCCTATGTTCGTACAGTTCTTGAGAAGCAGTTTTATAAGTTTCATTCTCTATTCACATAGGTAACATAATATTTACGCTCAACAGTCATCCGCCGGGAAGAATCTCATACTGTAGTGTACTAAATAAGTTGACACAAATTATTTAGTAACATGCGTGAA
>artificially_reared_2__coassemble_231_pt1 | contig 34962 bp, 23 predicted proteins | sample artificially_reared_2__metabat2_high_PE_035 | metagenome-assembled genome bin artificially_reared_2 | reverse complement strand
CGTTTAGACGCAAGAAGGACGCTGAAGAGCTTAGTTGCGGATTTGAGGATAAAGAAAACTACTATAACTTCAATGTATATACAGAATATACCCATTCATTCAATGATAAGCATAATCTTCATGTAATGGGTGGTTTCCAGGCTGAGGACTTGAAACAAACTCAGTTCGGATTGCAAAGAAATGGTATAATGTTCCCGGATAAACCTGAAGTTGACTTGACTAATGGACTGGATTATTTTGGAAATGAGGTTACACCTTCAACCAACGGTTCAAGAAATGAATGGGCTACAGCTGGTTTCTTTGCCCGTTTAAACTATGACTATATGGGCAAATACCTGATAGAAGCAAATCTTCGTGCCGATGGTACTTCAAGATTTAGAAAAGGCAACCAGTGGAAAGCATTCCCGTCTGTATCTGTGGGTTGGAATATAGCAAGAGAAAACTTCTTCGAACCTATTACTGATGTATTGGGTACATTGAAACTTCGTGCTTCTTATGGTTCTTTGGGTAACCAGAATACCACAAACTGGTATCAGACTTTCCAGACAATGACTATCGGTTCTTCTGACGGTAGCTGGCTGATGAATGGTAAGAAACCTAATACTGCTACTGCTCCGGGACTTGTATCTACAACATTGTCTTGGGAAACAATCGAATCATATAACTTAGGTTTAGACTGGGGATTGTTCAACAACCGACTCACAGGATCTTTCGATTACTATATCCGTAACACTAAAGATATGGTTGGAAATGCTCCTGAGCTCCCTGCACTGCTCGGTACAAGTGTCCCGGTAACCAATAATACCGACTTGCGTACATCAGGCTGGGAATTGTCTATCGGATGGAACGACCGTCTGGATAATGGCTTTGCTTATAGTGCCAAGTTTAATGTATCCGATTCCAGAACAAAGATTACTCGTTATCCTAACAACCCTACAAATGCCATCAGTACTTATATCGAAGGAAGATACATCAATGAAATCTGGGGATATTCAACAGTAGGACTGGCAAAAACTGATGCTGAAATGCAGGCTCATCTTGCTACATTGCCTAATGGCGGACAGGATGCTTTGGGTTCAGACTGGAAAGCCGGTGATATAATGTACGAAGATTTGAATGGTGATGGAAAGATTTCAGGTGGTGCAGGTACACTTGGAGATACAGGCGATATGAAAGTTATCGGTAATAGTACACCTCGTTATTTGTTCGGTCTTGACTTGAATGCAAGTTGGAAAGGCTTTGATATCCGTATGTTCTTCCAGGGTGTAATGAAACGTGATTTCTGGCAGGGAAGTACTTATCTGTTTGGTGCTGCAAGCAACGGACAATGGTGGGCTACAGGTTTAAGCCAGGTTTCAGATTACTTCCGTGATGAAAATACATGGTCTGTTCAGAATGGATATCAGACTGCAAATACAGATTCTTATTTGCCTCGTCCTCTTTATAGTGACAAGAACCAGCAGTGTCAGACAAGATACTTGCAGAGTGCGGCATATATCCGCTTGAAGAATCTTCAGATTGGTTATACATTCCCAACTCAGATGACTTCACGCTGGGGTATTCAGAACTTGAGAATATACTTCTCTGGTGAAAATCTATGGACAGGAACAGGCCTTGCCGACCAGTTTGATCCTGAAACAATCTCTGGTGGTTCTGGTGGTAATGCTTATCCTCTTTCAAAAACTTTATCATGCGGTTTAAATATAACATTCTAATTTAATACTATTATGAAACGTAACAGATTTATATATATATCAACAGCTTTATTGCTGTCATCTTCAATGGTTTCTTGTGAGGATTTCTTGGACAAGGAACCGCCATCATATGCTGTTCCGGAGGATTATTATCTGGCAGAAGACCAGTTGCAGGCTGTAGCAAACAAATTTTATCCGGATGTCCTTCCTTCACACGGAAACTGGAGCTACGGAACATTCGGTACAGATAATAATACAGATAATCAGGCTGGATTTACTGCCGATAATAAATATGCTGACGGACAGTGGAAAGTTTCACTTGATAATGATAACTGGGCATGGACCAATATCAGAAATATTAATTATTCACTGAATACTATTCTGAATAATTATAATCAGAAGAAAATTTCAGGTTCCGACAAGAATATTCGCCAGTATATTGGAGAAATATATTTCTTCCGTGCTTATTGCTACTTTGATATGTTGCAGAAGTGGGGCGACTTGCCTATTATTAAGGAAGCATTGCCAGATGATAATGCAATCCTTGTGGCTGCTAACAAAAGAAGCCCGAGAAATGAAGTTGCAAGATTTATCGTAAATGATCTGGATAGTGCGGCTTATTATATGAGTGATAATTTTGATTCGAGAAAGAACCGTTTGTCGCCTGATGTTGCCAAACTTGTAAAATCTCGTGTAGCACTTTTCGAAGCATCATGGCTTAATTACTTTAAAGGAACTCCATTTGTTCCTAATGGTGAAGGTTGGCCTGGTAAGAGCAAGGATTATAATGCTAATTACGAATATCCGTCAGGAAGTATCGACAATGAAATAACTTACTTCTATGAATTGGCAGCCAACAGTGCTGAAGAGGTTGCCGAGAAGTATAAGGGAGTTTTGACACAGAATACATGTACTGTACCGCAGTCTGAATCTGATCCTGAAAATCCGTATTTCAGCATGTTCGGAAATACTGATATGTCCGGCTTCCCTGATGTGTTGCTTTGGCGCGAGTATAATGAAGGTCTTGGTATTGTCAACAATATCGAGGTTGCTGTAGAAAAAGGTAACTATGGTGTTGGTCTTACAAGAAGTATGGTTCAGGGCTTTGTTATGGCCGACGGTAAACCTATATATGCAAGCCACGACGGATATTCATTTAATGATGAAACACTGGCTAATGTAAGAAAAAATGCCGATCCGAGATTATACATCTTCCTGAAAGAACCAAACCAGATTAACATGTTCAAGAATATGGATTCTCAGAAAGATCATGGTGTAGAAATAGAACCATATCCTGATATCTTGGGCAGTGACGGTGAAAATAACTATGGTACAGGATACTCAATCCGTAAAGGTGGTACTTTTGATAAGGCTCTAACCGGTAATGGTGCCGGATATACTGGTTCTATTACTTTCCGTGCTACAGAAGCATTGCTTAACTATATGGAAGCTGAATATGAACTTACCAAGAATATCTCATCCGGAAAGATTCTTGAGTATTGGAAGACTATTCGTACAACTGCCGGATTTAAAGGAAATGCTGTAGATCCGCAGACAACTATTGCTGCTACCGATATCAGCCAGGAAAAACTTGACTGGGGTTCTTACTCAGCCGGTAAACAGATTACTGACCCCGTTCTGTATAATATTCGTCGTGAACGTCGTTGTGAGTTGATGGCAGAAGGTCTCAGATGGATGGATTTGATTCGTTGGAGATCTTTGGATCAGATGATAAACGAACCTTACTTTGTAGAAGGTTTCCACTTGTGGAATACTGAAATGCAGTCTTGGTATAATCCAGATGATTTACTTGCCGATGGTAGCTCTTCTGCAACAGTATCAAGTCCAAGCTTGAGTGAATATTACAGACCATATCAGAAGAATATGACAAGTGGAAACTTGTTTAGGGATGGATATACATGGCACATGGCTCACTATTTGCAGCCGCTGCCAATCAAGCAGTTCCAGTTGACTTCATCTGATAATGCTTCCGCTGATTTGTCGCCATTGTACCAAAATCCATATTGGCCTACAGTAGCTGATATGCCAGCCGAACAATAATTTATTTTACAGTTATGAATACAGTTTGTAAGATTGCCTGTGCTGTTGCAGCTTCTGCTATAGTTTCTATACATCCGGCTTTTGCACAAAAGCCATCAAAAGTATTTAAGGAAAATATTCCTTTAGATTCAATTGAACTGAGTGATCCTGCAATACTGGCCGACAATTCTTCTTCTATGTATTATATGACTGGTACTGGAGGAAAGCTTTGGAAAAGTAGTGACTTGCGTCTATGGTCCGGACCTTATGAAGTAACAGAAACAGATCCGGACTCATGGATGGGTCCTGATCCCATGATATGGGCGGCCGAACTGCATAAATATAACGGTAAATATTATTATTTCGCAACGTTTACCAACAGTAATGTTATAATAGACCGTTATAGAGGAAACGACATTCCTCGCCGTGCCAGTCATATACTTGTGAGTGATAAGCCTGATGGCCCTTATGTGATGGAGGGCGATTCGATTTTCCTTCCTGCAGACAAACCAACCCTTGATGGTACATTTTGGGTGGACAAAGACGGGAAGCCATATATGGTTTATTGTCATGAGTGGTTGCAGAACTATGATGGTACCATTGAGAAAATTGAGCTCAAGCCCGATTTGAGTGGTTCGGTGGGAGAATCAAAACTTATGTTCCGTGCAAGTTCTTGTCCGTGGAGCAGGGAAAATACCAATGATGGTAGCATAAAGCCCAATATGGTTACAGACGGTCCGTATTTATTCCGTACTGGAACAGGACGTCTTGGTATGATATGGACAAGTTGGATTGGCAGTGTTTACACTCAAGGTGTAGCATATTCGGAGAGTGGAACTCTTGAAGGTCCTTGGGTACATGAACCAGATCCTATTACTCCGCCTGATTTCGGACATGGTATGCTTTTCCGTACATTCGAAGGTAAATGGCTTATGTCAGTTCATAGTCATAAGGATGTAAATGGTCATTATTTGCGTATTCCTCATCTTTTTGAGATTGATCTTTCAGGAGATAAATTGATTGTAGGTAAGGAATATAAATGAATATAAATAAACATACTGACGTTGTTATCTCGTCACAGTTGAGTCACGGCCTTGTCACATCAATGCCGAGGCCTTGTCACGGTTGTGTTAAGGCCTCAGCACAGTTGTGGCAAGGCCGTATCACTATAATGATAAGGCCTCAGCATTACTGTGACGAGGTAGCAATGAAAGTATACTTTATAATATAAGTTTATTATACAGTGGTGTATTTGCTTAATTATCAGCTATATTATACCATTATTCTATTCAGCTGTCCATTTTTCAATATTCCCGTTTTTTAGTGAAGCATAGTATGGTAACAGGAATTTTGTGAATCCTTCTTCTACTTCTTTATTAGGGAAACCAAGTAAATAAATGTCAAATTCGCTAATGTATTCTTTTATTGTTAGATATCCGCTTTGATAAAGAATTGGTATGGGATTTACATACATTGAGTCTAAATATCCAAGAGATTCTGCTGATGCAAATGTTTCATTTCAACATACCATTAAAACGCCTTGTTATACCTATTTCACTTGCCGATGAACCATATAATTCTTCCCATTTGGTAAGATGTTCTTCTATTATGTCTGTTAATGAAGACTGGCTATTATATATCTGACTGTTCAGATCAAGGTGTAGAACCGGATATACAGTCCATTCTTTTTCAAGTTTTTCCATGGATAGGCCCTTGAAAAGTTCTTTCTTCCCGAGAAAATATGCTTCTAAAGTTGAAATAAGTAGACTTTTACCGAAACGCCGTGGACGACTAAGGAAATAATATTTTCCGGAATTTATCAGCTTATGTATAATGTTTGTTTTGTCAACATAAGCGAAATTGCCATTTATTATTTCTTCAAAGCTTTGTATACCAACAGGATATAATTTGTCCATAATATTAATTATCAAATTCACGAATCTTATTTATGATATCATTCTGTAATATTGTCTAACAAATAATAGTGTGATATCCTTTATAAGAAAGATAAAAAAAATTATGTAATCATGCAATCGTCTTTTCCTATAAAGAATTCTCTTATAAAAATTATCATCCAATTTTAAGCTTGCTTCTGTACTTTTCAATTAATCGATTATTGTTGTTATTTAAGCAGTTTATTTCTTATTAGCTTCCATATATTCATTTGGCTTGATACCGAACTGTTTCTGAAAGCATTTAGCGAAATATGAGGTATTGTTGAATCCTACCATATAGCATATTTCATTTATTCTGTATTTATTGCTAAGAATGAGTTCAGCTGCTTTTTTCAGTCTGATAATCTGAACCATTTCGTTAGGAGTGACATTAGCAAGTCCTTTTATCTTAGTATACATTCCAGACCGGCTTATTCCTAACTCCTTGGCTATAAAGTCTACAGATAAGTCCGGATTAGTCATATTATCTTCTATAATTTTAGTCATACGGTTAAGTAAAATCTCGTCATTACTGTTAGAAGCGATAGAGCTGACAGGTGCCATAGGCATTTTGGAGAATTTGTTTCTCAATTGGAATCTTATGTCGAGAAGGTTGTTTATACAAGCCTCAAGATACCGGATTGAAAAAGGTTTTTCTATATATGCATCTACACCACAGTTCATGCCATCTGTTTTTGATACATTATCTGTTTTGGCAGTAAGCAGAATGAATGGAATATGACTTATTACAATGTCATCTCTTACAGCTTTGCATAACTCTATTCCGTTCATTTCAGGCATCATCCAGTCGCTTACGATTAGAGAAATCTCTTGCTCATGTAATATATCGAGAGCCTGTTTGCCGTTATTAGCTGTAATTATATTGAACTTCCCTTTTAAGCTGTCTTCGAGAAAACTTGTCATATCTTCGTTATCGTCGGCTATTAATATAAAAGGTAATTTGTTTCCAACAGATTGTTCTTTTGTTTCCGGAACGATATCTTCGGGTATGATATCAGACGGTAAATCTGTTTCTCTGTATTGGGCTTGTGCAGTAGGAATATTTATTATGAATGAAGCCCCGTTGTTATATTCCGATTCTACTTTAACAGAACCTTTATGAGCCTTTACTATCTTGTCGACTATGCTTAATCCTATACCGGTGCCAGGCTTGTTTTCGGCCGACTGGTAAAATGGCTTGAAGATTTTGTCTGTTTCTTCTTTCTTTATACCTATACCATTATCTGTCACACGTATGGTTACCGATTGTGCGGATTTATTTTCTTCTACAGACACAGAAATCAGGTCACGTGTATATTTGTTGGCATTGGTGAACAAATTACTGATAACTTTTGTAAATGCTTCTTTGTCTATATCGCACATTACGGGTCCGGCAGGTATATTTATATTTAGTCTGATACCTTTCTGGTTAAGAGTGGGAATAAATCTGTCGCACACATCAGAAACTATAGCACTGATATTTTCGCGTGACATATTTAAGTGCAGGTCCTTCTGTTCCACTTTCCTGAAATCAAGCAGTTGGTTTACAAGACATAAAAGTCTCTGACTGTTTCTGTCTATTACCTGCAAGTCTTTCTTTAATTCTGTATCCATATCCCGTCTTTCCTGCATTACTTTTTCTATCGGACCGATAATAAGAGAAACAGGAGTCCTTATTTCATGAGCTATTGTTGTAAAGAAGTTTATTTTGGCTTCCTGTATTTCCTTTTCCTTATTCTGGTTGATTTTTTCTATTTCTATATTATGTTTCTTCTCTTTTCTTTTGAGTATAACCATAATCACGGCTGCAATAAATCCGAAGAATATTGCAATATAAAGTATTTTAAAAGGAATTGACAGATAAAATGGAGGCCTGATTACGATATTTATACTTGCCTCATTATTATTCAGTTTATTGTTCTCATCGTATGTTCTGACCTTGAATATATATTTCCCTGGAGAAATATTTGTATAAGTAGCTTTATTGTTTGTTTCGGCATAATTCCACTCTTTGTCGAACCCTTGCAGCATGTATGCATATTTTATATCCGTAACACTATATGTAAGCTCAGAGAATATTATGCTGAAAATATTCTCATTATAGTTCAGATATAAAGTTTCCGTATTGTCGAGATCTTTTTTCAGAATCCCGTCTTTATCGTTGATAGCAATCTTGTGATTATTTACAATTAAATCAATGAGTGAAATTTTTGCCGTTTTTTTTGTTTTGCAGAGTTCTTTAGGGTTAAATACGTTGAAACCGTTATTGCTTCCTATGTATATCAGTCCGTTACTGTCTTTAAGTATAGAGCCTGTATTGAAATTCTCGCTTTGCAGTCCATAATCGGATGTGAAAAGATCTATCTCATGACTTTTCTTGTTAAGTTTCATAAGGCCGGAATCTGTTGTAATCCAAAGAATATCTCCTATACTCATTATGGATTTAATATTTTTATTCAGCCTGTTGTTGTCTATTAATACGGTTTCTTCAGTATTCTGATTGAACAGATATAATCCGTTTGGAGTTCCTAGCCATAAGCTTATACTGTCGTTTATTGAGATACAGTTGCAGTAAGAAGATATATTTTTGAGGACAAATGTTTTCCATTTATTTTCTTCTTTGTCGAACCTTATCAATTCTTTTCCGGTAGAGCAGAACCATAAGAATTTGTTGTCTTCCTCAATATCATGTATTGTTTCAGAGGTATGCATAAGCCTGCTGAAATTGTCTTTCTCTCTGTTGTATCTGCATATACCGCTCATTGTTCCTATCCAGATATTGCCTGAACAGTCTTTATGTATGGAGTATACACTTTTATTGTCGATGGTAGTAGAGTCTTTCCCTGAATTCTGATAGTGACATTTTTGTCCGTTCATGCAGTTGATTTTTATTATGCCGTCGCCATATGTACCTATCCAAACATATACACTGTCGCTCATCAGTGACTGAACGTTCAGACCTGTAAGATTGTGTTTTTCGGGGAAAGTGCTGAAAGAATTACTCTTTGGAAAAAAAAGGCTCACTCCGTTGTCATCGCTGCCTATCCAGATATTGCCATTAATATCTTCACAGAATTTTCCGATTATATTTCCGTTGAGATTAATGCTGTTGTATTTCGAATATTTCTTGAAAAGGTCATTGTATGGTGAAAGATAATTTATTCCATTGTAATAAGTACCAAACCATACTCCGCCTTCTTTGTCTTTAAATATTTCGTAAATGAATTTATCTGATACAGCAAAGTTATTATATATATTGATTTGTGTTTTTGTTGTCTTGAATGTTTCAGTATTGAATGTGATAAGTCCGTCGTCTGTGCCGAGAAACAACAGATTGTCCTTGTATTTAAGGATAGAATGTATGTTGTATATATGTTCGCTGCTGTTTGGACCAAGGAAATTTTCGAGTTTGCCCGATTCTATATTTATTCTGAAAAGTCCGTTTCTCCATGTTCCTATCCATATATAATTTCTGTCGCTATAAAGAAAGGTTGTATGAATGTCTGCATCATATCCGGATTTTATAAATTTATTGTCGTTAACCGAATATTTATATATGCAGCAGAAATCTCCTGCCCAGATATTGTTATTTTCATCCTTTACTAAATGATTTATAATATTTCTGCTGTTTTCGAAGTTGTACTGTTCAAGTTTGTGCGTGATTGCATTGAATTTGAATATACCTTGCCCTAAGGTTGAAATCCATATATTACTGTTGTTGTCAATAATGGTATTGTTTATGTAAGAATCTATTTTTGTACCATTTTTTGTCTGGTATTCAAAAGGTATAATTTTTCTCAGGTGTGTATCAATAAAGAATAATCCTTTTTCTGTACCTGCAATAAGACAAGAGTCGTTGATGCTTAGTAAGGATGAAATATAGTTGGGTAGAATAGTATAAGGATTAGGATTAATATTTGTAATTGTGTTTCCGCTCAGGCAGTTTATTCCATAGTCTGTACCTATCCATATTCTGCCGTCATTATCTTGGGTTATTGCGGTAATTCTGTTTGATGTAAGTTTGTTTGTTGTATTGTATCTTTTGAAGAACACTCCTGTATCTGTTATGGAGTGAGCCTTCAGGCAGACAAGCATTAATAATAAAAAAATATGTAATCTCATTTTATTGTTGATCTTGGTTACTCTATGCAAAATTAGTTAATTATGTATTCTCTGGACTTCGGCATTTCGGCTTTTTCTAAAAAAATAGTGCAAAAAAATAAGTAAATAGTATGTATTGGAAGTTTTTTGCGTTCAAATGGAAGATTCTAAATATATCATTTTATTCATGTTCTAATTTTGTGATGAAGCAAAACAAGGATTATAAGGATTAGACTAAATAAGGATGTTTTTCAAATAGGTATACCATATAAAAACAAATTATTGGAAACTAAAATCTAAGGAATGTAAAAACAAAAAGAATGTAAAACAAAAAATCTAAGTGAATTATTATGAAGCACAACATTTTGTTATTCTTGTTACTGTATGTAATAAATTGTACATCGGTTAACGCACAAATGTTTTTCGGCGAAGCAAAAGCAATTCCCGATTCAGTATTTAATTCTTTGGCTTTAACACCTCCAATGGGGTGGAACAGTTGGAATAAGTTTGGTTGCGATGTAAGTGAAAAACTTATGAAAGAGATGGCAGATGCCATGGTAAGCAGTGGAATGAAAGATGCCGGTTATGAGTATATTGTTATAGACGACTGCTGGCAGATAGGTAGAGATTCATTGGGTAATATTATTCCAGATCCCGAAAGATTCCCAAACGGTATAAAGGCATTGGCCGACTATATACACAGTAAAGGACTGAAACTTGGTATTTACTCATGTGCCGGTTCTTATACTTGTCAGGGGCGTCCCGGAAGCAGAGGCTATCAGTTTCAGGATGCAAGACAATATGCTGAATGGGGGGTAGACTATCTGAAATATGACTGGTGCTCAAACGAAGGACAGAATGCTCGCGCAGCTTATCTTACTATGAGCGATGCACTTAAAATGAGCGGTCGTCCTATCGTTTTCAGTATCTGCGAATGGGGAGAAAACGAACCATGGAAGTGGGGAAAAGGAATTGGTCACTTGTGGAGAGTTACACCTGATATTAGAGACTGCTATCAGTGTAAGTTCGACTGGGGTGGTGTAGGTGTGTTAGATATAATCGACATTATGGCCGATTTGTATCCTTATTCCGGTCCCGGCCACTGGAATGATGCTGAAATGCTGGAAGTGGGTAATGGTGGTATGACAAAAGATGAATACATAACTCACTTTTCAATGTGGTGTATGCTGGCAACTCCTCTGATGGCGGGAAACGATTTGCGTAATATGGATAAGGAAACAGTAGAAATTCTCACCAATAAGGAAGTTATAGCTGTGAATCAGGATTCAAAAGGAATGCAGGCACGACGTTTTATGGATATGGGAGAAAAAGAAATATGGGCAAAGCCACTGTCGGGAGGTGAACTTGCAGTTTGTTTTATGAATAGAACAGAATCTACATGGAAACTTAATTATGACTGGCGTAAGCAGACAATATATTTTGCCGATGAAGTAAATATCCATAAGAAAGAATATATTATAAGAGACTTGTGGAAGCACGAGAATATAGGAACAACCAAGAATAACACTGTATATGATATTCCGGCTCACGGAGTGCTGATGGTTAAGTTATCACCTAAAAAATAATACAGTCTTATTAGGTTGCATAGAAACTATATGGTTGACTAAAAATTAATGAGAGACACAAAAATAAACATTCATATAAACCTTTAATTATTTATTTGCAATGAAAACACATACTAATTGGCTTTATTCTAAGGCTTTTATGAAAGCTGCATGTTTATTGTCATCTATGTCGGCTGTGCCTTTAATGGTTGAGGCCGATACTTTGAATACTGCTGTTGAGATTGTACAGCAAAGCATGGTGGTAAAAGGTAGTGTAGTTGACGCAAACGGTTATCCTATCATTGGAGCGAATGTAATGGAAAAAGGTACAACCAACGGTACAATTACAGACCTGGACGGTAATTTTTCGCTTAATGTTTCATCAAAGGCTGTATTGGTCATCAGTTATATAGGATATAAATCACAGGAGGTGACTGTTGATAAATCCAACAGAAAATCTCTTAAGATTTCTTTGAAGGAAGATACAGAGCTGATTGATGAGGTTGTGGTAGTAGGTTATGGTACTCAGAAGAAGGCAACTCTTACAGGTTCTGTTTCATCTGTAGGTGGTGAAGACCTGAAAAAAGTTTCTGCTACCAATCTTAGTAATGCCCTTGCGGGTAAAACTGCCGGTATTATAGCCAATACCCGTTCAGGTGAACCTGGTGAAGACTATGCGAGCATCCTTATACGTGGTAAAGGTACATTGGGTGATACATCACCTCTTATTGTTGTGGATGGTATAGCAGGACGTTCGTTCAGTAATCTTAACCCAGAGGATATTGAGAGTATTTCAGTCCTGAAAGATGCTTCGGCCGCAATTTACGGTGCCAGAGCAGCCAACGGTGTAATACTTGTAACAACCAAGCGTGGTAAGGAAGGAAAAGTTACAGTTAACTATAGTGGCAGCTATGCTATCTCACAACCAACCAAGATTCCTGAGATGCTTAATGCATATCAGTATGCAACATACGTTAATGAATACGATGCCGACCCCCGACATGCTCAGGCTGGTATAACATATTCGGATGAGGTGCTTCAGCATTATCTTAACCATGACGATCCGATTAATTACCCTGATACTGACTGGTGGAATGAGGTGGCCAAGGACTGGGCTGGCAAGACTCAGCACAGTTTGTCAATCAGTGGTGGTAATGACAAGATTTCTTTTTATACTTCTGCCCAGTATTTATGGCAGGATGCAATATATAAGAATTCTGCACACGACTACAAGCAGTTCCAGATAATATCAAATCTTGATGCTAAGGTAAATAATTCCATAAGGATTGGTATGGATATCTTAGGACGTCAGGAATTAAGAAACCGTGGCATTTATGATACAAGCTATCTGTTTACTTACTTTCTTACTACATTCCCCGGAAGTGCCCCTTATTATCCGAACGGATTGCCGAGAGTAGGATATGATGGAGTTACAAGAAATGCTGCCATAATGGTTACTGACATCCCGGGATCTAACAATTATGTTAACAATATTCTTAATATCAAGCCGTTTGTGCATGTTGACCTTGATTTTATAACCAAGGGATTGTATGCCGAAGGATATGCAGCCATCGACTATACTTTCAGTGACGGTAAGCAGATAAACAGACCATACGACTTGTATTATTACGACAGTGCTACTCAGGAATATCAGAATAAGAGATCGGATACAGGACAGATAAGCCTTAATGACTGGGCTACAAAATATTCTACAATAACACTTAATGCAAGAATAGGTTACGAAAGAACTTTCAATGATGCTCATAAAGTCAATGCTTTCGTTGCATACGAACAGAGTAAATATAATTATCATACATTGTCGGGATATCGTACTAACTTCCTTTCTGAAACATTGATGGATTTGTTTGCCGGAAGTGATGTTCCAGAAGATAAGGATAATTACGGCTATTCTTCGGCTACAGCGAGAGTCAATTTCTTTGGCAGGGTAAACTATTCTTATAAAGACAAGTATCTGGCTGAGGCAACAATGCGTTATGACGGTTCAATGAACTTTGCTCCCGGACGCAGGTGGGGTCTTTTCCCTTCTTTCTCTCTTGGCTGGGTTATGTCTGAGGAGGATTTCTTTGAACCGCTAAAAGAGTATGTTGACTTCTTTAAACTGAAAGCGTCATGGGGACAAATGGGTAATGATAATATTGCTGCATATCAGTATTTGTCTCAGTATGGCTTTACCAGTTCGGGAGCATATTTCGGAACAGGCGACGGAGCGGCTCTTAATAAGGGATTCTATCTTACAAGAACAGCCAATCCTATGGTTACATGGGAGACTGCAAATACTACCAATATCGGTTTCTCCACTACATTCCTGAATAATAAGTTCAGCCTTGATTTCGACTGGTTTATGTCAAAGAGACGTGATATTCTTATTACTCGCAGTGCCTCTATACCATCGTATACCGGACTTGTTCTTCCTGCCGAAAATCTTGGTAAGGTAAATAATTCGGGTGTTGAAATCGTTGCTTCTTACCGCGACAAGGCCGGTGATTTTGAATGGGGAATAACAGGCAACTTTACATATGCCGAGAATGAAGTTGTTTATATGGATGAGGCCGCTTCAACTCCGGAATGGCAGCGTACAACCGGTAATCCGATAGATGGTCTTGTGCTTTATAAAGCTTTGGGTATTTATCAGAACCAGGCTCAGGTAGACAATAGTCCGCATCTTGACAACGCTGCTCCAGGTGACTTGGTTTATCAGGATACAAACGGTGACGGTACTATTACCTGGGATGATGCCATTAGAATAAATGCATCGGCAACCCCAAAGATTATGTACGGTTTTACTCTTAACGGTGCATGGAAAGGTATAGATTTGAATGTCTTCTTCCAGGGACAGGCTAAGGCAGTTCAGCTGTTCCAGCCTACAATGAATATGGTGACCGATTTCTATGAAGGACGCTGGCGTACAGAAAACACTGTAGAGGAAAATCTGAATGCGCGCTGGCCTAAAGCATTCATAAAACAGACATACGGTGATACATGGAACGGTCCAGCATCTACATGGTGGCTTAGAAATGCGGCTTTCCTGCGCTTGAAATCTGTTGAATTGGGATATACCATTCCTCAGACACTTACTGCAAAACTTGGTGTGCAGAGATGGAGATTCTATATCAACGGCAATAATTTGTTTACTTTCGATAAGATGGATGTTTGTGATCCTGAAGTGGGTACAATTTTAGCTTATCCTTTGCAGCGAATGATAACCTTCGGTACTAATATTACATTCTAAAAGTAAAACCTTAAAAGACTTGAAAAATGAAAGCGAAATATTTCTTATATACATTGGCCTTTGCATGTTTGGGTGCAGGCAATACATCATGTGTGGATATCTTGGATGTCAGTCCGATGGATACATATTCTGACGATGCCGTATGGGGTGACCTTGCTTTGTCGGAAACTTATCTGAATGCGCAGTATGTGAACTTGTGGGCAGAGTCTATGAAGGGTACAAGATTTGCACATTTTACCGATGAGGTGTTCCAGAAACATACATATGGTTCGGAGAATGTTACACAGGGACTGCTTAACTGTGATACATACTCCATAGGATGGGATGAAACAATGTGGGACCCTTGGGGTACATATTACGGATACATAAAGAGTATAAATCTTTTTCTCGAACGTATTGATGGTGTGCCAGGTGATGAGGAATGGAGAAACTGGCAGAAAGGTCAGGGGCTGTTCCTGAGGGCATGGAATTATCATATGCTTTACAGTCTTTATGGAAGAGTGCCAATAGTGGATCATACATACGGACTTAATGATACATTCGAGGAAACAAGAGCCGAAATGGATGATGTGGCCGACTTTATTGTTAACGACCTTGATAGTGCGGCAGCCTTGCTTCCTGTTTCTTACCCTGACAACAGTGATTTCGGACGTGTAACTAAGGGAGCGGCACTTGCTCTTAAGTCGAGAGTACTGCTTTATAAGGCAAGTCCTCTGTTCGGTACACCAAGCCAGGAAAAATGGCAGGCTGCGGCAGATGCGGCAAAGGCTGTGTTTGCACTTAATGTTTATAGCCTTAAAAGTATAGATACATCAGAACTTGGAACAAACCCGAGAGCAGTAGGTGATGCTTATGGCGCTCTTTTCCTTGATCCGCTGAATCCTGAGGTTATATTTGAAAAACTCTATGACCCTAAATATGGTGCTGGTTCTAATGCATCTTATCTTTATCAGGCTCCTTGTGGTATAGGCAACGGATTCCAGGGATGGGGTAACTTCAACCCAACACAGGAGGTTGTAGATATGTTCCAGAATAATGACGGTACTCCTTTTGTTCCTCAGAGTTATTATGAAGCCGCTGCGGGAGATATGCCATCGGGATGGAAAAACCGTGAACCAAGGTTCTATTCATCTTTCATTCTTGATGGAGATATGTGGGGCTATGGTGACGGCCGTAGAGAAGTTGAAGTGTTCCGTTCGGGTGAAGAAGGTGTTCCTGCCGGAAAAGACAGTGATCAGGGCGCTTATTACTGGAATGCCAGCAATACAGGATATTCAATGAGAAAATTCCTTGATCCTAATTTTGATTCTTCCGGTACTACAATGCATTCTACACCATGGTTCTTTATCCGTCTTTCGGAAATATATTTGAATTATGCAGAATGTCAGCTCCAGCTTGGAAATGTTGGTGAGGCTGTTGAGTATATAAATAAAGTCAGAACAAGGGTAGGCCTTCCAGGCGTTGAGTCTTCGGGAGATGTATGGAATGCATATTATTACGAGAGACAGGCAGAACTGATGTTCGAAGGTCAGAGATGGTTTGACTTGCGAAGATGGAAAAAGATGGAAGAATGTTATAGCAAACCTGTAACAGGTATAACTATCTATAAGTACCTTGACGGCACAAAGAAATATTGGACCGGAAATGTGGTATCGGAAAGAGACTTTGCAGGAGCTGTTGGCGCAGAAGCACATTACTGGTTGCCTGTACCTCGGTATGAACTGAGACGTTCTCCACTTATTGATGCCAAACCATACGAATAATTAATGGAATAATTAAACTGTAAATTTTATTATCAGATGATGAAGAATAAGTTAATCAAAATATTGTCCTTGGGTGGCCTGCTGATGGCTTCCTGTACAGATTACAGCGGACATGTTGCTTATAATGAACAGTTTCCTTTACCAGAAGGCAAGGAATTGTATCGTCCGATAGAGTTTTCGGGGCAAGACTGGCGTGTAGATACTTTTGCATACTGCTATGACAGAATGGAATGTACAGAAAATCTTGCAATATTCTGGGAGAAAGGTTTTGGAAAGGACTTGTCGAATGCTCCTCAGCTCGACGGCAATAATATGAATGTTGATCTTGATAATCTGAAAGAAAAGCTGGAATACTTTTATGGATACTACAGGGACAATCTTAAATTTGTAAACGAAAACTCTTTGAGCGAAAAGTACAGAATGATGGTTATGATTATGTATTCTCTTGAAGGCACAGCCTACGGAGGTACATACGATAACAAGATTGGAGCTTTTTGGGCTGCACCTAACAGACTTCAGGATGAAAATCTTAATACTGTAGCTCATGAACTTGGCCATAGCTTCCAGTTGCAGATGATAGCCGACGGAAGTGACGGATGGAGTGGGGGTGCCGGTGGAGGCTTTTATGAAATGACTTCCCAGTGGATGCTCTGGCAGGTTAACCCTAATTGGATAAAGGATGAACTTTATCATTGGGAGGCTTTCAAGACTTTGACTCATAAGGCGTTTCTTCATAATGACAATATATATCATTCGCCTTATGTTCTTGAGTACTGGAGCCAGAAACATGGAATAGACTTTATAGCAGAATTATACAGACAGAGCTCTGCTTATGAAGACCCTGTAAATACCTATCAAAGGATTACCGGTATATCGCAAGATGATTTTGTAGACGAAATATTCGACTGCTACCGACATCTTGTGAATCTTGACTTTGAAAGAGTTTTTGAGGAGACACGTCCTTATGCCGATTCTTTTGAAAGTTTTGCCGAATACCTTACTCTTCAGGATGATGGCTATTATCTTGTAAAGCCAGAACGCTGTCCTGAAAACTATGGATTTAATGTAATAGGTTTAAATCTTCCTCAGGCTGGTACAACTGTGAAACTTGATTTCAAAGGACTTCAGGGCGAGGATAATATTGAAGAAGGAAATACCAACGGTTATCCAGGATATGATAATGCGTGGTGGTATGTAGGTGGAAATTACAGATGCGGTTTTGTTGGAGTTACTCAGGATGGAAAAACTGTTATGAGTGATGAAATAGGAAAGACAGGATATTATGATCAGGAATGTACAATATCATTTAAAGTTCCGGAAAATCTTAAATCCTTATCATTGGTTGTTACAGCAGGGCCTGTTGGCGGTCATTGGACTCTTCAGGCATTGCCGATGGCACAGTGGCCTTATAAGATAAAGCTGACCAATACTACTTTAAAATAATTTAGTTGTTTGTGTGGGAAAAGAGATTGGCTATGGTATTTGATTATCTGTCTGGTCTCTTTTCCCGTTTTTTATTCTGAATAATACAATTATTGTCTTATGTGTTAAATAAAATAGAATAATGTAAGCTGATTAATGTTTTTAAACTTATTTATACGTATAAAAAAAGTATTAATATTTTGCAGTACAATATAATATTTGTATCTTTGCATCCGAGATGGATGAAAGGTGGAGGGGCAATTAAGCTCCTTTTTTTGTTCTTAATAGTTTATACATGATAGATAAAAACGTTGTAACCCGGATCGTATCGGAATGGCTGGAAGATAAAGACTATTTTCTGGTAGATGTCACAATTAGCCCGGATGACAAAATTGTAGTGGAAATTGACCATGCCGAAGGTGTGTGGATTGATGATTGTGTAGAATTGAGTCGGTATATCGAGTCGAAACTGAACCGTGAAGAAGAAGACTATGAACTTGAGGTCGGTTCGGCTGGTATAGGGCAGCCTTTTAAAGTATTACAGCAATACATTATACATAAGGGGTGTGATGTGGAAGTGCTGGCAAAGGATGGAAAAAAATACACAGGTGTTCTTACTGATGTGGATGAGAATCAGTTCACTCTTACCGTGCAGACAAAAATGAAACTGGAAGGAAGCAAACGACCGAAGCTTGTTGACCAGTTGCTCACATTTACTTACGATGAAATAAAATATACCAAATACTTAATTAGCTTTAAATAATATGGCCAAAAAAGAGGAAACTGTCAGCTTAATTGACACATTTTCGGAATTTAAAGAATTGAAGAATATTGACCGCACTACTATGGTAAGTGTGCTTGAAGAGTCTTTTCGCAGTGTGATTGCAAAAATGTTTGGTACTGACGAGAATTACGATGTTATCGTAAACCCGGATAAGGGTGACTTCGAAATATGGCGTAACCGTGAGGTAGTGGCAGACGAAGATTTCGACAACCCAAACCGCCAGATTTCACTTTCTGAAGCGCGCAAGATCGATGCATCATACGAAGTGGGTGAAGAAGTTACCGATGAGGTGATTTTCGAAAAATTCGGTCGCCGTGCAATCCTTAACTTGCGCCAGACTTTGGCCTCTAAAATTCTTGAACTTGAAAAGGATAGCCTTTATAATAAATATATAGAAAAGGTAGGAAACGTAGTAAGCGCTGAGGTTTATCAGATATGGAAAAAGGAAATTCTTATGCTTGATGATGAAGGTAATGAATTGCTTTTGCCTAAAACAGAACAGATACCTGGTGATTTCTACCGTAAAGGCGAAACTGCTCGTGCCGTAGTGGCAAGAGTAGACAATAGAAACAATAACCCTAAGATTATTCTGAGCCGTACTTCACCTATGTTCTTACAGAGACTGTTCGAACAGGAAGTGCCAGAAATAGCAGAGGGAGTTATTACTATAAAGAAAATTGCTCGTATCCCTGGCGAACGTGCTAAGATTGCAGTAGAATCGTACGATGAAAGAATTGACCCTGTTGGCGCTTGTGTAGGTGTGAAGGGTTCACGTATTCATGGTATTGTGCGTGAATTGCGCAATGAAAATATTGATGTGATAAACTATACATCAAACATTCAGCTGTTTATTCAGCGTGCTCTTAGCCCGGCCAAAATTTCTTCCATAACCATGCATGAAGAAGAAAAGAGAGCAGAAGTTTATTTGAAACCGGAAGAAGTTTCGTTGGCTATCGGTAAAGGTGGTATGAATATTAAGTTGGCAAGTATGCTTACTGAATATACTATCGATGTATTCCGTGAACTTGACGAAAATGCTACTGAGGATGACATCTACCTGGATGAATTCAAGGATGAAATTGATGAGTGGGTAATCAATGCTATTAAGGGTATCGGTCTTGATACTGCTAAGAGTGTTCTTAACGCACCGAGAGAAATGCTTATCGAAAAAGCCGACCTTGAAGAAAACACAGTGGACGATGTTTTGCGTATTTTGAAGGCGGAGTTCGAAAATTAATTATTAATCATTAATGATTTCTCCCTTAAATAAAATGTTGTTTGGGGATGGTATTTTTAATTTTTAGTTTTTAATTTTTCAGATACTTATTCTGCCGTTTAGTTTTTAATTTTTAATTCTTAATTGATTTACATGACGATAAGACTTAATAAAGTAGCAAGAGATTTAAACGTGGGGATAGCTACAGCAGTAGACTTTTTAAAGAAAAAAGGTCATGATGTTGAGGCTAATCCCAATACGAAAATTACAGAGGAGCAGCAGGCTGAACTGGTTAAGGAGTTCAGCAAGGATAAGGATTTGAAATTAAAGTCAGAGAAAATTATTCAGGAGCGGCAGAATAAGGATCGTAATAAGGCTTCAGTTTCTATAGAAGACATTACCGGCGAAAACGGTAAGAATGAAACTGCAGTTCATGAGGTGAGACAGAAATTTAAACCTATTGGTAAAATAGATCTCGACAGTCTCAATAAAAAGAAAAGTAAACCGGCTGTAGTGGATACTGTGAAGGATGAAAAGACTGCACAGCACGAGCCTGATATTATAGATAAAAAAGAGGTGGTGAATGATGATTCTGAAGCTTCTGCCAATGCAGAAGAACACCATACTCATATTGTTGCTGAAAATCAGAATGCCCGGCATGATAATAATGATAAGCCTGAATCTGAATCAGTGAAGAATGTTGAAAACACTGTTGCGGAATCTGAAAAGAAAGAAGCGACAGAGATACTTAATAAGGGTGAAGAAACTGTAGCAGTAGAGAATAAACCTGAAATTGTAGAAGAAAAAGAAACCAAACAGCCGGAAATTAAGGCAGAAGAAGTGAAAGATAAGCCGATGGAAGAAAAAAAAGTAGCAGAAACAGAAAATGTCCAGAATGAAGACGGTATCTTTAAAATCCGTCCGACAGAGTTTAAATCAAAAATTAATGTTGTAGGTCAGATTGACCTTGCTGCACTGAATCAGTCTACTCGTCCTAAGAAGAAAACCAAAGAGGAAAAACGTAAGGAGAGAGAAGAAAAGGATAAATTGCGTCAGGAGCAGCGTAAGCAGATGAAGGATGCTATCATCAAGGAAATCAGAAAAAGTGATGATAAGGTTGAAAAAGGTGGATCTGATGAAAATGGCAAGAAGAAAAAACGTAACCGTATAAATAAGGAACGTGTAGATATTAACAATCCTCAGGTTGCTCAGGGTAATGGCGGAAAGGCTGATAAACAAGGCAAGAACCAGAATCAGGGCGGCGGAAAACATGCTAACAAGGATCGCTTCAAGAAAACTGTAGTGAAACAGGAGGTTAGTGATGAGGATGTTGCTAAACAGGTAAAGGAAACTCTTGCACGCCTCACTAACAAAGGTAAGAATAAGGCTGCAAAATATCGTAAGGAGAAACGCGAAAATATTCAGAACAGACAGCTTGAACAGGAAGAACTCGAAATGGAAGAAAGCAAAGTGCTTAAACTTACCGAGTTCGTTACTGCAAATGAGTTGGCTAATATGATGGATATCTCTGTTACTCAGGTTATCTCAACATGTATGAGTGTTGGTATAATGGTATCTATCAACCAGCGTCTTGATGCTGAAACAATAAATCTTGTGGCTGAAGAGTTCGGATACAAGACTGAATATGTAAGTGCTGAGGTTTCTCAGGCTATTGAAGAAGAAGCTGATGCTGAAGAAGATTTGCAACCACGTGCTCCTATTGTTACTGTGATGGGTCACGTAGACCATGGTAAGACTTCTTTGCTTGACTATATACGTAAGGCTAACGTAATTGCCGGTGAAGCTGGTGGTATTACTCAGCATATTGGTGCCTATAATGTGAAACTTGAAGACGGACGTCGTATCACATTCCTTGATACTCCGGGACATGAGGCCTTTACTGCCATGCGTGCCCGTGGTGCTAAGGTTACCGACGTGGTTATCATTATAGTTGCTGCCGATGATAATGTGATGCCTCAGACTAAGGAGGCTATCAATCATGCGATGGCTGCAGGTGTTCCTATTGTATTTGCTATCAATAAGGTGGATAAACCTAATGCTAATCCTGACAAGATTAAGGAAGAACTTGCTGCCATGAACTTCCTGGTGGAAGAGTGGGGTGGTAAATATCAGTCGCAGGATATTTCTGCCAAGACTGGTCTTGGAGTTCAGGATTTGCTTGAGAAGGTTCTTCTCGAAGCAGAAATGCTTGACTTGAAAGCTAATCCTAACCGTAAGGCTACAGGTTCTATTATCGAGTCTTCTCTTGATAAGGGCCGTGGATATGTGGCTACAGTACTTGTTTCGAATGGTACTTTGCGTGTTGGTGATATTGTGCTTGCAGGTACTTCGTACGGTAAGGTTAAGGCTATGTTCAATGAACGTAACCAGCGTTTGAAAGAGGCAGGACCGGCAGAACCTGTTTTGATTCTTGGATTGAACGGTGCTCCTGCAGCAGGTGATACTTTCCACGTTCTTGATACAGATCAGGAAGCGCGCGAAATAGCCAACAAACGTGAGCAGTTGCAGCGTGAACAGGGATTGCGTACTCAGAAGATGCTTACTCTTGATGAAGTGGGACGCCGTCTTGCTCTTGGTGACTTCCATGAACTTAACGTAATTGTTAAGGGTGACGTGGATGGTTCTGTAGAGGCTCTGAGTGACTCTCTTATCAAGTTGTCTACCGAACAGATTCAGGTTAATGTTATACATAAGGGTGTAGGACAGATTTCTGAATCGGATGTTTCTTTGGCTGCTGCATCAGATGCTATTATCGTTGGTTTCCAGGTTCGTCCTTCAAGCAGTGCTGCTAAATTGGCCGAACAGGAAGGTGTTGATATACGTAAGTATTCTATTATCTATGATGCGATAGAAGAGGTTAAATCGGCAATGGAGGGTATGCTTGCTCCAACATTGAAAGAACAGGTTACTGCTACTATCGAGGTAAGAGAAGTGTTCAATATCAGCAAGGTAGGACAGGTAGCCGGTGCTATGGTTAAGACAGGTAAAGTGAAACGTACAGACAAGGCACGTCTTATCCGTGATGGTATCGTAGTATTTACTGGTTCTATCAATGCACTGAAACGCTTTAAGGATGATGTTAAGGAAGTTGGTACTAACTTTGAATGTGGTATCAGTCTTACTAACTGTAACGACCTTAAGGTGGGAGATGTGATAGAAACTTACGAGGAAGTAGAAGTTAAGCAGACTTTATAAGATTAGATTAATATACTTATAGTAGTATAGGATTATAAAAGTAATATATAGAAGTATATAGGACTGTTAAAGACGCAGATTACAAGGATTGCACGGATTTGTCTATTTCAATCTGTGTATCTGTGTAATCTGCGTTTTGTCTGTATGGTATATGTATATATAATATAAAAATACAAGGCTTTTGTTATTGCATGGAGACTCTCGACTGGATTATTATTGCTTTTATAGCAATGGGGGCTGTTCTTGGGTTCGCAAAAGGAGCATTAAAGCAGGCTGCTGCAATAGTGGGTCTGGTAGCCGGACTTTTGCTTGCTCGCGCTTTGTTTTTGCAGGTGGGTGAGAAGTTGGCTGTTGAAATTGGAACTTCAGTCTCGGTTGCACAGATAATAGCTTTTTTCATGATTTGGATAATTGTTCCGTTAGCTCTTTTATTTCTTGCAGGAATGCTTACCAAAGTGCTTGAAATAGTTCATCTGGGATTTATCAACAGGTTTCTCGGTGCGGTTTTAGGAGCACTGAAATTTGCTTTTCTGGTAAGTATGGCCATAGCATTTATTGAATTTGTTGATAGTGAAGATGAGTTAATTGGGCGAACCATTAAGAAGTCTTCGTTGTTATATTATCCGATAGAGGAACTTTCTGGTATGTTTATTCCTACTATCAGGGATGTGGCTAAAGATATGTTGGATAAAGACATATTTGATAAAGATAAACTGGAGAATGATTTAATACATATATAATATAAATATAATTGATATAACTAATTATATAACTACTTATGCAAGAAGAACCCAATAAATATGTAAAAGAACTGACGCAGGAGAAGTATAAATATGGCTTCACTACTGATGTTCATACAGATATTATAGAAAAGGGACTTAATGAGGATGTGGTGCGATTGATTTCGGCTAAGAAGGGTGAACCTGAATGGTTGCTTGAACTGCGATTGAAGGCTTACCGCCACTGGCTGACATTGGATATGCCTACATGGGCTCATCTGAATATCCCTGAAATAGATTATCAGGCTATTTCATATTATGCCGATCCTACCAAGAAAAAGGATGGACCTAAAAGTATGGATGAGGTTGACCCTGAACTGCTGAAAACATTCAATAAGTTAGGTATTCCTCTCGAGGAACAGATGGCTTTGAGCGGTATGGCCGTGGATGCTGTGATGGACTCGGTATCTGTTAAGACTACGTTTAAGGAGACTCTTATGGAGAAGGGAATTATTTTCTGCTCTATGAGTGAGGCCATACGTGAGCATCCTGATTTGGTTAAGAAGTATCTCGGCTCGGTGGTTGGATATCGTGATAATTTCTTTGCAGCCTTGAATACTGCAGTGTTTAGTGACGGATCTTTTGTCTATATTCCTAAGGGAGTGCGTTGTCCGATGGAACTGTCTACTTATTTCAGAATCAATGCAGCAAATACAGGACAGTTTGAACGTACTCTTATAGTAGCAGATGATGATAGTTATGTGTCTTATCTTGAGGGATGTACAGCTCCTATGAGAGATGAAAACCAGTTGCATGCCGCTATCGTGGAGATTGTTGTTATGGAGCGTGCGGAAGTTAAGTACTCTACTGTACAAAACTGGTATCCTGGTGATGCGGAAGGTAAAGGTGGTGTATACAATTTTGTTACCAAACGTGGTATCTGCAAGGGAGCGGACAGTAAACTTTCATGGACACAGGTTGAAACAGGATCTGCCATAACCTGGAAATATCCAAGTTGTATTCTGGCTGGTGATAATTCTACTGCTGAATTCTATTCGGTAGCAGTGACAAATAATTATCAGCAGGCTGATACAGGTACAAAGATGATTCATTTGGGAAAGAATACACGTTCAACTATTGTAAGTAAGGGTATAAGTGCAGGAAAGAGCCAGAATTCTTACAGAGGATTGGTTAAGGTGTCTGAAAGAGCCGACAATGCGCGTAATTATAGTCAGTGTGATTCATTGCTTTTGGGCAGTAACTGTGGAGCGCATACATTCCCTTATATGGATGTGCATAACGATACTGCAGTGGTGGAACATGAAGCTACAACTTCCAAGATATCAGAAGATCAGTTGTTCTACTGCAATCAGCGTGGTATTCCTACAGAGGATGCTATCGGTTTGATTGTAAATGGCTATGCCAAGGAGGTAATCAATAAACTTCCTATGGAATTTGCCGTAGAAGCTCAGAAGCTTCTGTCTGTTTCACTGGAAGGTAGTGTAGGATAATAATCTGTATTTCCTGATATTGTGTATGTAGTGTAACATTATATACGTGTCGGGAAAAACTTTTAAACTTAAAAACTCATATTTGTATGTTAGAGATAAAAGACTTGCATGCCAATATAAATGGCAAAGAAATTTTAAAGGGTATCAATCTTACTGTAAAACCTGGCGAAGTACATGCCATAATGGGACCCAATGGTTCTGGAAAGAGTACTTTGAGCAATGTCCTTGTAGGACATCCTGCATATGAAGTGACTAAAGGTTCTGTTACTTTCGACGGTAAGGACTTGCTTGCATTGAGTGCCGAAGACCGTAGTCATGAAGGACTGTTTCTTTCTTTCCAGTATCCTGTTGAAATTCCTGGAGTGAGCATGGTGAATTTTATGCGTGCCGCAGTAAATGAACAGCGTAAGTATAAAGGTCTTCCGGCTCTTACTGCCAGTGAATTCCTTAAACTGATGCGCCAAAAGCGTGAAATAGTTGAACTCGACAGTAAACTTGCAAACCGTTCTGTAAATGAGGGATTTTCAGGTGGTGAGAAAAAACGTAATGAAATATTCCAGATGGCTATGCTCGAGCCAAAACTGAGTATCCTTGATGAAACTGACTCCGGACTTGATATCGATGCCTTGCGTATTGTGGCTGAAGGAGTGAATAAACTTAAAACTCCTGAAACAAGTTGTATAGTCATTACTCACTATCAGAGGCTGCTCGACTACATTAAACCTGATATTGTACATGTATTGTACAAAGGACGTATTGTGAAAACTGCAGGACCTGAGCTTGCTCTCGAACTTGAAGAAAAGGGATACGACTGGATAAAGAAAGAACTTGGAGAGTAATTTCTTTCTTGTCAATGAATATTAATATAGGGTGGATGTCCTTCTGAATAAATAAATCTAAGGATAGTCACCGGCAATGGTCTGTATGATTTTATGTGTTACAGATTAAATTGTTTTATAGGAGGATAAGAATAATAAATGAAAGCAGAACAACAATATATCGACCTTTTCACTCAGTGCGAGGCAATGATTTGCAGGCATAGTGCTGCTGTTCTCAATGCTCCTCGTGCTAAAGCTTTTGCTGATTTCGAGAAGTTGGGCTTCCCTACGCAAAAGGTAGAAAAGTATAAGTATACGGATGTGGCAAAATTCTTTGAACCTGATTTCGGACTGAATCTTAATCGTTTGGAAATCCCGGTTAATCCGTATGAGGTTTTTAAGTGTGATGTACCAAATATGAGTACGTCGTTGTATTTTGTGGTCAATGATACATTCGACAAGCATGATAATCCTGCTGCACAATTGCCTGAGGGCGTTTTGTTTGGCAGCTTGAAAGATATGGCAGAGCTTCATCCTGATCTGGTTAAGAAATATTATGGCAAACTCGCTGAAACTTCCAAAGACGCGGTTACAGCTTTTAATACAATGTTTGCACAGGATGGTGTGTTTATGTATGTACCTAAGAATGTGGTCCTTGATAAGCCTATTCAGCTTGTGAATATTCTTCGTGCAGACGTAAACTTTATGGTTAATCGCCGTGTTCTTATTGTGGTAGAAGATGGTGCACAAGCTAAATTACTTGTTTGTGATCATGCAATGGATGATGTAAATTTCCTTTCTACTCAGGTCGTGGAGGTGTTTGTAGGTGAAAATGCTTACTTCGATTTGTATGAACTTGAGGAAACACATAATACTACTGTACGTTTTAGCAACTTGTATGTTAGTCAGGAGGCCAACAGTAATGTTCTCCTTAACGGTATGACACTTCATAATGGAACAACAAGGAATACTACCGAGGTAACATTGGCCGGCAAAGGGGCCGAAATATGTCTGTGTGGTATGGCTATTGCCGATAAAAACGAGCAGGTAGACAATAATACTTTTATAGATCATAAAGTTTCCGACTGTACAAGTTATGAACTGTTTAAATATGTTCTTGATGATCAGGCTGTGGGAGCCTTCTCTGGTAAGGTACTCGTAAGAGAGGGCGCACAACGCACAAATTCACAGCAGACCAATAGTAATATATGTGCAACCCGTGAGGCAAGAATGTATACCCAGCCACAATTGGAAATTTATGCAGATGATGTGAAATGCTCTCATGGTGCAACTGTAGGTCAGTTGGATGAGAATGCTCTCTTCTATATGCAACAGCGTGGAATCAGCCTTAAGGAGGCTCGTCTGTTACTTATGTTTGCATTTGTAAACGAAGTGATAGATAAAATCAGAATGGATGCCTTGAAAGACCGATTGCACTTGTTGGTTGAGAAACGTTTCCGTGGCGAGTTGAACAAATGTCAGGGATGCGCTATTTGTAACAAATAATTTTTATATTGGTATGTACGATATAGCTAAGATAAGAGAAGATTTTCCGATTCTTTCGCGTTCGGTTTATGGTAAGCCTTTGATTTATCTTGATAATGGAGCGACAACTCAGAAACCACGTTGTGTGGTGGATGCTATTGCTGAAGAATATTATTCGGTAAATGCCAACGTTCACAGAGGGGTTCATTTCCTCTCCCAACAGGCTACAAATTTTCATGAGGCTTCAAGGGAAACAGTGCGTAAGTTTATCAATGCAGGAAGTACGTCGGAAATAGTTTTCACTCGTGGTACAACAGAGAGTATCAACTTAGTGGCTTCTTCTTTTACCGATGCATTTATGAAGGAAGGTGATGAGGTGATTGTTTCTGTAATGGAACATCATAGTAACATCGTTTCCTGGCAGTTGCAGGCCGAACGTAAGGGTATAGTACTTAAGGTTATACCTATGAATGACAAGGGAGAACTTCTTATGGATGAATATGAGAAGTTGTTTACAGCGAAAACAAAACTTGTTTCGGTGGCTCATGTCTCTAATGTTTTGGGTACAATTAATCCTGTCAAGCAGATTGTGTCTATTGCGCATGCTCATGGAGTTCCGGCTTTGATAGACGGGGCACAGAGTATTCCACACCTTAAGGTGGACGTACAGGATATTGATGCTGATTTTTATGTCTTTAGTGCACATAAAATTTATGGTCCAACCGGAATAGGTGTTTTATATGGAAAAGAGAATCTTCTTGATAAACTTCCTCCGTATCAGGGTGGTGGCGAGATGATAAAGAATGTCAGCTTTGAGAAAACTACATTCAATGAATTGCCTTTTAAGTTTGAAGCCGGAACACCTGACTATATCGGAACTACAGCTTTCGCTAAGGCTCTTGAGTATGTATCTGCTTTGGGAATGGATAATATTGCTGCACATGAACATGAACTTACTGTTTATGCCATGCAGAGATTGAAAGAAATTCCACACATGAGAATATTCGGAGAGGCAGAAAATAAAGGGGGAGTTATATCTTTCCTTGTAGGTGATATACATCATTTTGATATGGGTACATTACTCGACAGGTTGGGAATAGCTGTCCGTACAGGACATCATTGTGCAGAACCGTTGATGCACCGTCTTGGAATAGAAGGCACTGTTAGGGCGTCTTTCGGACTATATAATACTAAGGAAGAAGTTGACGCTCTTGTGGCCGGAATAGAGAGAGTTAGTCGTATGTTCTGATATTAATATATTGTATAATAGTATATTATAATAAAAAATCACCTCTGCTATTATTAATGATCATTTTTGTTGATGAACATTAATTCTGGCAGAGGTGATTTTTTTTATGCAAAATGATGATGTGTGTAGATTGATTTGTCTTTCTATTAAGCTGTCTTTCTATTAAGCTTTTTGTCTTAAATTGGATTTTATATTGAACAGAAAAAAGTAACCAGAAAAGGGACACTGAAATCTACAACAAATCCATGAAATATTGAGACTACTGCAAATTCCTGTCCGCTACATCTTGTTATTATCGGTAGGGTTGTGTCCATGGTTGTTGCTCCTCCTGCTGATATTGGTGCCAACGAGCCAAACCATCTTACAAGTAATGGAGCTGATAGCAAAGTGATAATTTCTCTTATAATATTAGAGAGTAGTGCTATTGTTCCTAATTCAGGACCCTTATATTCTGTAATGAATATGCTCGACAATGAGTAGTATCCGAATCCCGAACCTAAAGCCATACATTCGCCTAATGTTCTTTGAGGAAGCAAAAGACTTACTAATGCGGAAGCACATAGGGTACCTAAAATTGTCATTATGGGAAGAAATACTAATCTCGGGTTTAATGAACGGAAATTTTTAATTGTTTGCGGATCGTTTCCTATACTTATTCCTACACTGAACATAAGAGCGCAAAGGGCATAAAAACTTATGTTTGTTTGTGATATGTCAAATGGTATTATTTTATTGATTCCCAATATTACTCCTATAGCAAAGAAGCTTACTATAATAAGACTGCCTTTCATTATTTATCCTCCGTAAACTCAATTTATTCTTGTTACTTCTGTTTTGTTTGTCTATAAACTATTTTCCACAAGAGCCATGCTGCCAAAACACTGCCTAATGTACAGGTTAATGAGATAAGTATGGCTTCTGCACCTAAAGTGGCAAAACCTTCAATTATTCTTTGGTTTCCTCCAACTTCTATTCCTAAAATCAGGAGTAATACCCATATCAGTATTGTGATAACTTTTTGTATCCATATTGCCCGGTGTGAACGGCTGATGTATCCTATAACCATTCCGGCAAGCATTAAACCAATTACTGTAAACATATTATTAGTCTGTCTTTTGTTATTGTTTTTTTTCTGTAAGTTTCAGTTCTCTTTTTTGAGTTATGGCATTTATTAATACCTTCTGGCATTAGTTTACTGTTTATTATTTGTATACTGTTTATATATTGTGAATCTGTTTATTTCCAGTTTATTCACAATTGTCTGCAAAGATATTTATTATTCACTGAATCTGTGTATAACTTGATGATAACTTCACCTTGTTTGATAATAAAGTTAATTCAAAAAGCCGTAACTTTGCAACCCGAAAAATGAAGGAAATTATTAATATTATTGTAGGTAAAAGTTTATAATGTTATTATCGTATTTAAATAAGGACTTGATAGAGGCAGGTTGTGATGAAGCCGGACGTGGTTGCTTGGCAGGTTCTGTATATGCTGCTGCAGTAATACTTCCTTCAGATTACAAGAATGAGATGCTGAACGATTCGAAGAAACTTACTGAAGCACAGAGATATGAATTGCGTAATATAATTCATAGAGATGCATTGTCATGGGCTATAGGTGTAGTAACGCCAGAAGAAATAGATAAGATAAACATTCTGAATGCTTCTTTTCTTGCAATGCATAGGGCTATTGACCAGTTAAGTATAGAACCTGAACATTTGCTGATTGACGGAAATAGGTTCAATAAATATAAAGATATACCTCATACTACTGTAGTAAAGGGTGACGGAAAATATCTTTCTATTGCTGCTGCTTCTATATTGGCAAAAACTTATCGTGATGATTATATGAACAGATTGCACAGTGAATATCCTATGTATTCATGGGATAAGAATAAGGGATATCCAACCAAAAAACATCGTGAAGCAATCAGACTGTATGGGACATCTCCTTATCATAGAATGAGTTACAATCTATTGGGGGATGGACAATTATCTTTTGATTTTTAGTTTTCAACATGGAAAGTGGATTTATATATGAGTTATTAACAGGCTGTTGATAATGTGAGTTATTAACAACTTGTTGATAACTCTTTTTTTATTCACATACTGTTAATAACATAGATGATTATGTATGCTCGTTATTTTGAATGGTAAACAAAGTCTAAACAGATTCCAAAATATCAGTAAAACATTAGTCTAAAAGGCAGATATTTTGTAATTTTGCAATCGGATAAATTGTTGGTTGATTGTTATCTGTGAGAAGATAAGCATTAGATTTATTAATCTGTGAAATAGTGAAAATAGTATCATCCGGATAATTTATCTTATATATTTGAAGTATATAATTATTCATTGAATATAGTAACTTTTTAAAGAGAATATAATTATGGCAAAGAAAGCGCTTTTAATGATCCTCGACGGTTGGGGCTGTGGTGACCGTCAGAAAGATGATGTAATCTTTAATACTCCTACTCCTTATTGGGATAGTTTACTTGCTGAATATCCTCATTCACAGTTGCAGGCAAGCGGTGAAAATGTTGGTTTGCCTGACGGTCAGATGGGTAATTCAGAAGTAGGTCACTTGAATATTGGTGCAGGACGTATCGTATATCAGGACTTGGTTAAGATTAACCGTGCTTGCGCCGACGGTAGCATCATGCAGAATAAAGAAGTGGTTTCAGCTTTCTCATATGCAAAAGAAAATGGAAAGAATATTCATTTCATGGGATTGACATCAAATGGTGGTGTTCACTCTTCTTTGGATCACTTATACCGTTTGTGTGACATTGCTAAGGAATATGGTATCGAGAATACATTCATTCACTGTTTTATGGATGGTCGTGATACTGACCCTAAGAGCGGTAAAGGATTTATTGAAGGTCTTACAGCTCATTGCGAAAAGTCAGCCGGAAAGATTGCTTCAATTGTAGGTCGTTTTTATGCAATGGACCGTGACAAACGTTGGGAACGTGTAAAGGAAGCATACGATCTTCTTGTAAACGGTGTTGGTAAGAAGGCAACTGATATGGTTCAGGCTATGCAAGAATCATACGATGAAGGTGTGACAGACGAGTTTGTTAAGCCAATAACTAATGCAAACTTTGATGGAACAATTAAGGAAGGTGACGTAGTAATCTTCTTCAACTATCGTAATGACCGTGCTAAAGAGTTGACAATCGTACTTACTCAGCAGGATATGCCAGAAGCAGGAATGAAGACTATACCAGGATTACAGTACTATTGTATGACTCCATACGATGCGTCTTTCAAAGGTGTTCATATCCTGTTCCCTAAAGAAAATGTTCAGAATACACTTGGTGAGTATCTTGCTGCCAATGGTAAGACTCAGCTTCATATTGCAGAAACAGAAAAATATGCTCATGTAACATTCTTCTTTAACGGTGGACGTGAAACTCCTTACGATAATGAAGACCGTATACTTGTTCCTTCTCCAAAGGTTGCTACATACGATTTGAAACCTGAAATGAGTGCATACGAAGTAAAAGATAAATTGGTTGAAGCAATCAATACTCAGAAATATGACTTTATCGTTGTAAACTATGCCAACGGTGATATGGTAGGTCATACAGGTATTTATGAAGCAATCGAAAAAGCTGTAGTAGCTATTGACAACTGTGTTAAGGATACAGTTGAAGCTGCAAAAGCAAATGATTATGAAGTTATCATCATTGCCGACCACGGAAATGCCGATCATGCATTGAATGAAGATGGAACTCCTAATACAGCTCACTCATTGAACCCTGTGCCATTTGTTTATGTTACTTCAAACAAGGATGCTAAGGTTGAAAATGGTGTATTGGCCGATGTTGCTCCTTCTATCCTTCATATCCTTGGTATGGCTCAGCCTTCAGACATGACAGGTAAGGACTTGATAAAATAAGAATTATTCAATCACTAATAATATTTTAATATTCAAGTAAGTACCTATTATGTATTACACTATACAGGTTTTATTGTAATATGATCATAAGTGTGATACGTATTTTAAAGTGATATAACAAAAACGGGAGGATGCATACATATTATTATGTAAACATCCTTCCGTTTTTTTATTTTATTGATGTTGATAATATTTAATATTCTTAATTGTGGTCCAGATAGATGATGTTGTAGTTAGTCTTGATGTTTTCCGTGAAAAGTTTATCTGCAATTTGGATGCTTGTAAGGGAGAATGTTGTATTGAGGGTGATGCCGGTGCGCCGGTAGAACTTGAAGAGGTAGAAAAGCTTGAAGAAGTTCTTCCTGTTATATGGAATGATTTATCGCCTGAAGCACGTGCAGTAATCGAGAAACAAGGTGTAGTATATACTGATCAGGATGGCGATTTAGTCACTTCTATTGTAAACGGTAAGGATTGTGTCTTTACTTGTTATGATGAAAAGGGATATTGCTATTGTGCTATAGAAAAAGCATATCGCGAAGGAAAATGTAATTTCTACAAACCGGTATCTTGCCACCTATATCCTATAAGAGTCGGTAATTTCGGCCCTTTCAAAGCTGTTAATTATCATCGGTGGGATGTGTGCAAGGCAGCGGTATTATTAGGGAAAAAAGAAAATGTGCCTGTTTACAAGTTCCTTAAGGAACCATTGATAAGAAAGTTTGGTCAAGCCTGGTATGATGAACTTGTAGACGTTGCGTCAGAACTTGAAAAACAAGGTCTTATATAGAAGTAGTTCATGTAGTGATATATATATATTATATCTTTAAACCAGAAATATGAATATATGTTTATAATCAAATAGCCATATCAAGATATAAAGTCTAATTTATATGATTGATATGGCTATTTTGTTTTTTATAAACTATTAGTTAGTTTTTATTCTTATTGTTTTTAAAGGACGCAAATAGTATAAAGTCTTGTCACCAGCCTTTGTAACTCTGAAGCTTCCGGCAAGACTAAATGTATGAGTTCCATTCTCACAGAAGTACCTTTCCTTATCATTATAATAGAATCTGTTATGTCCGTTATTTGAAAGCTTATAATTAAAATCACTCATTACGTTACTAAACTCTTTATGGAAAGCTTTTGCTTCATCTTTTGTGAAAGTTCTCCATCCGGTAATTCCTCCTTCTTCATACTCCGACAGATATGATTTAACGTCGTCAGTATGAACCTGTGGCCATTGTTGTGGCGATATAATTATAGCTTCTACTTCATTGGCACTTATTTCTTTTACAGTCCATACATAGAAGTCTTTCCAGAAAGAATTTTTCTCAGGCAAGGAATCAAAGTAAACAGTCTCTATTTTATCATTGTTGTGATTTGAATCATCGTTGTTATCTTGTTTGTTTCCATCTGTTCCAGATTCTCCACTATTGTCAGATTCACCTGTCTCATTAAAATCGAATTCAATGTCAATACCCGGCTTCCATCCATTAATCTCAAAACTCCCATCTATAGAAATCCCTTCATTATATTTGCCGCTGAAAGAATATGGTTGTGCTGCTTCTAATTTATTTCTGTAAGTATAACTATAAGTTTCATCTCCTTTACTCCTTGAGACATTTATAGATAAAACGGTGCTCGAACTTTCCGAAGGCAACAGAAAGAGTTCTTCACTAACCCATTTGTCTTCCGATTTTTTACACTTTACTGTTGCTTTAACTCCATCATTAGTATAACTGCCATTCATTTTATATCCTTTGCTTACAGGAGAAATGCTAAGTGTAACTTCTTGGGTATCATCCGGAATATTACTTATAGCCATTTTTATTGATGAAACTATGTAAGACATTGAAATCTTAATGTCACTTGCTTTTGATATTGAAATATCAGAATGTCCAGCCATTAAAGGAGATTTGTTGCTTACATTATTTTTTATTTCAATTAAACTATTTAAATCAGGAGTTTCAGAATATGAATACACCTCTTTGTTAAGACCGCTGAATGCACTTATTTTGTATTCTCCTGGTTTCAGGTTTGTAGAGAAATCCTTGTCTTTACTTTCTATAAGGTGTTGCGAGACAAGTTTACCATCAGATTTGAATACATAAACAGTTATCGGATAATGTTCCTCATTGAGTTCCGATGAACCACTTCGAACTCCGATTGTAACTGGCAGTTCTTCATTTTTACTTTTTTCATTTTCCTCATCTTGAGGGATTGTATAACTGCTGCACGAAGCAAATAGACTCAGCAATACATATAGTATTGCAAATACATAAT
>artificially_reared_2__coassemble_230_pt1 | contig 35064 bp, 17 predicted proteins | sample artificially_reared_2__metabat2_high_PE_035 | metagenome-assembled genome bin artificially_reared_2 | reverse complement strand
TCTGGCATATTAACTTTACCTACTACACGCAGGAATTTACGTGTAGGATATTTTAACTGTTCAAAATCTAGAGTTGTATTAAATGACTCACCCGGATTTATTACTGCATACTCATTTCCATCTACTCTATAAATAACACTTCTCCTTTCATTATAAGAATTTGCATAAATATCATTTATACAAAACAGAGTAAATAACAAGAAATTATATCTCAACATAAAATTGAGACAGCATCTTAATCTATTAAAATTATTCATCATATTTATTTTATAAGGAACAAAGAAATCACACAAATTTAATAATAAATTTACAGATACTTTCTTATTATTATATTTATCTTTAATTGAATGATAAATCGTTATATTTTTATCAATAAAAGCCTTTAATACAATAAAAAATATAATGCAGTTTTCTTTAGAGAATATATATTTAATAGCTAAAACTATTTTTCCAAGACCCTTATCTGGATGTTTCTGTTAATATCAGTTTTTTTGATAAAGACTTTTATACCATTCAGACTCTTATCGAAAACAGTTTTTGCACGTTTCCCGTTAATTTTTACAATACTACCATCATTAACTCCAGGTAACTCAATTATATATGCTCTTTGCTGAGGTTGTTCATTGTAGCTACCTTTAACTTTCTCAATAAAAATATCTGTAGTATTATTAAGTTTATAATAAGACATGCTTGTTGTTGCATACTCACCATTCAAATATTCTGTAGTTAACCCATCATCTTCATATAGAGTATAACTGTTATGCTTACCATCAATACCAGGATAACATCTCACTATTAAAGTGTCAAGTACAGAAGAAGCCATACGTTCTTTCACTGGCTGCATAGGTAAAGGGTAACCACCTTTAACAAAAACAGGTGATTCGTCAAGACTACATTCTACCTCTCCTATCTTTCCACCTTCAAAACATTTACCGTTAAACAAACTATACCAGTTATCTCCTGCAGGAAACCATATTTTCTTTGATACTTTTTTATCTTCACCTACACCTGGCTCAAATACAGGAGCACCTAAAATTAAATCCCCAAAATAAAATTCATAAGGATATTTGTATGATTCTTCAATCTCAGGCTGCTCAATATATAAACCTCTGTTTAATGGTAACATATCAGTATAACATTGACGGACAGACGAATAAATATATGGCATCAGCTGAGAGCGCAATTCATATACAGTCCTCATTGCATTTTCCTCCCTTTTTCCCCATAGCCAAGGACGTCTGTCATTATCCTTACCTGCAACAGAATGAATTCTTAACGAAGAGTTCAAAAGTCCAAATTGTGTCCAACGAGTATACAATTCCGGATCCATTCCATCATAAAATCCACCAATGTCATGAGCCCAAAAGAAACATCCTGCATTCCCGCTTGTAGTAGTTAAATCAATTTCAAACTTCAACATATCCCAATTTCCTACAGCGTCACCGGAAAATTGAATTGGATGCCTATGGTCTCCCCATCCTCCCCATCTGCTAAAACCTGCTCCTCGAAGAGTTGATTTTCTCGCGTGAAGTTCAATATTACGCTTTGAATAGTTATAGTAGATTTCATTTAGCCAAGGAAGATGTTTTGTTGTTGTTCCACGTACAAATGGATATGCATAGTCCTGTTGCCAGTCAAGCCACCAAAAAGCGACTCCCATAGAATCACTCTCCTGATGTGCATATTTCATGAATTTCTGCATATAGTTTGAATCACCAGCATCAAAAACAGGGACATTATCATCAGTATCAAGTCCCAAATCTTTTATAAATTCATTATATGAATCTTCTTCTGGTCGCAGTCCATCATGAGGATGTTCATTAAGAACTACATATACGTTTTTATCTTTGAACTCTTTTATAAGCCCCTGAGGATCCGGAATAAGTTCTCTGTTCCAACTATATCCAGTCCAGCCTCTAGTAAAAGCATGACCTGTACCAGAATTAAACTTCTTTTTATGCCAGTCCATATCAAAAACTATAATATCAAGAGGAAAACCATGTTTATGGTAACCTTCAACTATATCCCTATAGTCGTCAGCTGTATATGCCCACCATCTGCAATACCATGCACCATGCACATACTTCCTAGTCATTGGCACATTTCCACTAATAGCTGATAAAGATTTCAAAGCCGATTTATAATCATGTCCATATACAAAAAGATATAAATCCTGAACATGATTTCTATCTCTGTAAGTCAATGAACCGTTTTTATATACATCTTTCCCCGTATCATTTATCAGAAACCATCCATCCCTACTTAACAGTCCGTCTTCACGATTAACAGGTCCACCGATACCATCAAGTGTAGATAATGCTCCGTGAAGATTAGAACTCTGCCCATCAGTCAAACACCATTGTTTAGTTTTGCCATTCAAGTCGAATTTAACTCGTAAATTATTCTGTCCAAATGGAAAACCATCATTATCAAATTCCAAATACATGGCTTTTGTAATGAATATATGTTTTCGACCTTCTATTTTATGATTGACATCTACATTATAATCATTTCTTACTACTGCAAATAATGTAGAATCATTTAAAAATTTCTGATTATTGGCATATTCCAATCTTACAAGATTATCTGTAATAAAAGTTAAACGACTATTGCCTATTACAAAATCTTTAGCATTAATACTTAATGAATGTACAAATGAAATTATACAGAAAATCATCAGTACTAAAGGCATTATCTTTACTCTATAAGCAACTTCCATACTATAAATTCCCTTCGTAAAACTTGATTATTAATACTAAACTTATATGGTATCGGCAGACCCGATATTAACTTCTGAAAACTATTTCCCCTTAACCTGAATTATTAAACTATTGTGCTCAAACTAACATCTAAAAACCTATTTTTATTCACTACTACTATTTTTATTTTTCTGATTTCAAAGAAACATGACCGTCAATAGGGAATTCCTTTCCTGTCCATGCTTTCTGAGAAGTCCAGGGTTCAGCCGGTGAAGTCCAGAACGGATGATCGGCAGGAAGTCCAAGAGGCATATATACCAATGAAGTCATATACAGACTACCATTATTGGTATAATAGTTGGAAAGGTCAGGCTGATGACCTGCAAAACCAAGACGCAAATAATTTTCATCATCAAAATTGCCTTCTACTGCAAACATATTTTTCATTACAGCTGTAAGAGCACTTCTTACCTGTCCGTTTGATAAGCCTTCAGGCAAGCCATACTTCCATGCAGCAAGGGCCATAGTCTGGAAAGCTCCCATTCTATATACAACAGAACGGCCAAAAGCAGGATAAGTACCTTCAGGTGAGATAAGTCGCTCAAGGAAGGTATTGAATCTCTGCATTCTTTTTATGGCAAGCTTTGTAGATATAGGAGTCCAGAACTTATTGGCGTTACAAACCTCAAGTACTTCTATATACATAGGATGTATTACATAAGAATTATAATAATCCAGAGCAAATTCAGGACCATCAGAATACCATCCGTCACTCAGATACCATTCATTAATTTTATTAACAGCTACTGTGAGTGCATACTGGTCGGCCTTTTCTCCGATAGAAAGCAGGAAAGATTCTGTCATAGCTCTGAAAAGCAACCAGTTGTTATATGCAGGACGGATAACTCTAAGGCCGATAAAACGGTCAATATATCTCTGTTTTGTTGTCTCGTCAAGCAAATTCCATGTTGCATCCGGAGCTCTCATAAAACTTTCAGCTATATATGCTGCATCAACAAGAATCTGAGTCGGACCTTCCCATAACAGGCAGTCGGGGCTGTTAGGATCTACTGCATTCTTGTAAGACTGAACAGCCCAATCTCTCAACTGTTTTCTCATCTTGCCTTCTTTTGTATCATCATCAGGCAATGCCAGCCATGGAGAAATTCCAGCCATCAGTCGTCCGAAAGCTTCCATATAAGCTACCTTCTTGTTTCTGCCATCCCATGTAGGACTTAATTCGAGATTCATGTTTTTCTGCAACTCACCTTTACTCATATTCTCAAGAATAGGTTGTGCAATTTTATAACATAATTCACTCCATACTTCCCTGTCGGATACAGTTTTTTCCTTCTTCTGACGTGCGTCAACATTTCCTATAAAAAAGAAAATAGCCGCAACAAGTAACAACAATCTGCTTTTCATGGTATAATATTTTATTATTCGATTAAAAGTAAATTACTTCTCCAGATCAGTTTTTCTCTTCAAAGCCTCAAGATAGTAATAATCTGCATAATTAAGAGGAACGTCTATCTCACTATTATGAGGTATACTTCCTACAGAATGCATTAATATAAATCTTCCATTCTCACCCAACTTAGCTGTATAATTATCCGAAGCAAGGCTTTCTATTATCTTATCGGCATACTCTTTATACTGTTTTGCCTCAGGAGTATTATATGTACTCATTTCATAAAGGGCAGAAGCTATTACAGAAGCCGACGAAACATCGCGAGGTTCGTTTGGAATATTAGGAGCATCCATATCCCAGTATGGAACAAGATCGGCAGGCATTCTCTTATGATTTTTCATAAAGTTGAAAGTTTTGATTGCCTGATCAAGATATTTTTGGTCGCCTGTATAACGATAGCACATACTGTAACCATAAATGGCCCATGCCTGACCACGAGACCATGCAGACTCATGTGCATAACCTTGTGCAGTATGTCTGTGTCTCACACTACCATCCTCAATACTATAGTCTATAACATGATAACAGCTACCGTCTGGTCGGAATTGTTCCTTTAGTGTTCTGTCGGCATGCGATACAGCCACCTTATAATAAGTAGAATCACCAGAAAGCTTTGTAGCTTCGAAAAGAAGTTCAAGATTCATCATGTTGTCAATAATAACCGGACATTCCCATCCTCTTTGAGCCTGCCAGCTGTTTCCTGTAACATTCCAGCTTTGGATTGTACCAGGTTTTTCTCTAAAACGAGTACACAAAGATTTGGCAGCCTCAATCATTACATCCTTATAAGCCTCGTTCTTAGACAGTCTCAAACCATTTCCATAACTGCAGTTAATTATAAATCCTATATCATGATGCCATGTAAGAGTCTTGGCTTCATCAAGAGCTTCTGTATATTTTTTTGCCAAAGGAAGAAGAGACTGATCGCCTGTAAGTTCATAAAGATACCATATACTACCAGGGAAGAAACCACTTCTCCAGTCGGCATAACCACAATAGTAAACCCCACCCTTATTATTCAATGTCACAGGATTAAGTACCTTACCACTCGCTTCAATTGTATCTATTTCAAGACCAATCTGCGCTCTTGCATTTTCTATTGCTTTGTCAGCAATACTAACTTCAGATTTATTCTGCTGGGCTGTACAACCTGTAAAAACGGTCATAGTGGCAATGCAACCACCGATAATCAAATTAGAAAGTTTCATATATCTGTTTGCTATTATTTATTATTAAATCTTTAGTTTCATGAGAATAAGACCGGACTTTCACAAGTGCGGTCTTTTAAATGTCTAATATACAAAGAACAAAGTTTTTTATTAACCTAATTTTTTACTATATCTATGATTAAAAACCTATTTTAAAACTATAATGGCCACTAAGATTATTTGCTTTAGACGTAAAAGACAGTCTGTAAATCTTATTACCCCAAACATCCGACAATCTCTTATCAGAAATTTCAACAGTTTCTTTCTTCAGCTCAAATAAGTCTGAATCATAATTCAACTTGGCTTTCACACCGTCAATGGTTATAAATACTATACCATTATTCTGAATATCTACATCACCCCAAGTCATAAAATTGATGACATTAGGAGATTTTGATTCCGACAACTTGAAATCATCCGAAATTGTCAGACTATTCTTGCTGAACTTATATGATCTAACCCAGGATTCCACCGCAGCCTCATCAGGATATGCAGAAGCTATTTCAACACTAAAACTGTTTTTTGAAGCTTTCGCATCATTGGCCTTGAATTTTCTACCATACTTTTGCGGCACTCCGTTTATCATTGGCAAGTTATGGTAATTACTCTGCATAGTCCATATACTATATCTCTCACTGCTGAAAGTCTGCTTGGTATATGTTCCCACCCCGGCATCTATTATAACAGGAGTATTGTTTACCCAAAGAGAGAATGTTCCTGCATCATTATGATTATGGCTTTCATCATTATATCCTCCTTTAGCAGCAAAAAAAGCTTTATCATTTCTCAAATAACAGAATTCTGTTTCAGGATACCAGGTAAAGTTACTTGATTTATATTTTTCAGTATAATTTGCCAGTTCGTCCGAAATACGTAAAGCTTCGAGTGTTCTGAAAACATCACGCCCTGTAAATGATATACCGTTTTTACTGTTTAACATTGATGCAAATTGTTTTAACTCGTCACTATCAACAGCTTTTCCATATCTGTAAATAAGATACGGGTCTCCACCTCCTTTGGCCGAAGCATCTGCAAAATTCACTACCCATCCGTTTCCTACATAACTCTTGGCTATATATTCACCCATAGACTTAATCTGTCTGTTATCGAATACAGAAATCTTTCCATTGGTAATATATTCAAGAAGAACCAGATAGTCCAATGCCTTACCGGAAGCATGTCCCCAATAAGAAGGGCCTTCTTCACAAGCACCATCAGAGTGAACATAGTTAAGGAAACGGTCAACAGATATCATGCTTCTGTAAACTGCATCCGAAAGTCTGTCTGGATTATCCTCAAGCAACATAAATGTCATCAGAGCATTGCTGTTGCACCATGGATTCCAGTTATTCACCATCTGGCCTTTGTAATTCCATGCCAACCACCAGAAATTATTATTTTCAAGATAAGGTGTCATTATTCTTTTATCCAATTCTCTATATAGTCTTTTGGATATTTCAGGATCAATTTTGTCGAACTCATCATGCATAAAATAATATGTCCATGAAAGAAGACCTCCCAAATCTCCAGCTGTAAGGTCTATTAACTGATACTGTGAATCTGGCAAAGCTCTGTGAGAAGGCTGGGTTATAAGATGTGCCGACAACGCCCATGAAGTCATCTCACAAGTATGAAAAACGCCGTTAATTAATTGGTCTATAAATCTTCCTTTACCTTCAGCAAGTTCGGCAAGTAGCAATTGCATTATAGCCTGATTATTGTCACCGAAAGGTTTCTCCATTATCTGTCTGTTACCGGTGCGTTCAAATTCAAGATAATCAGTTGCCTTTACAACCTGCCATTTATAGTCAAGACATTTTTCACCTTTTTCTATTACAGTCTTCTTGCTTTCCCCAAAAAGTTTATCCCATTCATTTCTGTTTCCATAATCAGGGTAAGTAACCCATTTCTGGTCAGTAACAATAAATGTTTTTAATTCTTCTTTACTTGTCTTATTCTGCAAAATATTTCTTTCAGTATAAGCATTTACATCTGCAAAACATAAAGAAACGATAACTGCAACAAAAAATTTAACCGTTTTCATCATATCATATTTGTTTCTGATTAACGCTGCAATATTACAAACTAAATACATAATCAAAGAGTAAAATTGTACATTAAAAGTACACAAATTGTATATGGTAAGAATGTTTTCTTTAAAAGTACAAAACTCTCACAATTATAGTCTGTTATCATAAAAATAATATGATATAGGAAAATTCTGTTGTAAAAATGGCAAAACCAACATAAAATACAGTTTTCTTCAACAATTTCCCTGTGTACAAAAGTGATTACTATTGCGGAAAATATATACATTAATTTAGATAAAATTCATCAATCTTTGCACTGTCAAAAAAAATAAAACTTTAAATTCATACTTATGGGAAGTAATTCTAAGTACAATTGCTCTTTAGCAAAGTTTGCTATGGGAGTATCATTAGCTTTCTTTACTTCGGGTATTGCTGCTGCAGAGGTTGAGTCTGCATCACCACATGCCGATGCAATTGAAAGCATTCTTCAGGAAAGAAGTATTAACGGTAAAGTTGTAGATGCATCAGGCGAGCCTATCATCGGAGCAAATGTTGTTGTAAAAGGAACTACTAATGGTACTATTACCGATATTGACGGTAATTTCACATTGAATGTTCCGGCAGAATGTACATTACAAATCTCTTACATCGGTTACAATACTCAGGAGGTTAAGGTAACATCTTCTACTAATAATGTTAATATAAAAATGGTAGAAGATACCAAAACACTTGAAGAAGTTGTAGTTGTAGGTTATGGCGTTCAGAAAAAAGTTAACTTGACAGGATCTGTATCATCTGTTGACTTCGAAGAACAGGCAAAATCCCGTCCTGTAACAAATGTATCTAATGCTTTGGCAGGTATGAGTGCCGGTGTTCAGGTAATGCAAGGCTCTGGTCAACCTGGTAGTGATGGTTCAAGCATTAGAATCCGTGGTATCGGAACATTGAACAGTAGCGAACCTCTTGTACTTATTGATGGTATGGAAGGTAGCATGGACTCTGTAAATCCACAGGATATTGAAAGTATTTCTGTTTTGAAAGATGCAGCATCATCTTCTATTTATGGTTCTCGCGCTGCAGCCGGAGTTATCCTTATTACAACTAAAAAAGGTACAACAGGAAAATTAAATGTATCATATAGCGGTAGATTTTCATATGCTCAGCCTACAAACCTTATTGAGCAGGTAACAAATTATGCCGACTACATGGAATGGATAAATGAGTCATTTGAGAATATTGGCCAAAACAAACACTTCTCACAATCTACAATTGACTTATGGAGAGAAAAATCACTTGATCCTAACGGATTAAATGAAAATGGAGTTCCTAACTATGTAGCTTATCCAAATACAGACTGGCAGAAAGCATTGTTTGAGCATGGTATTGTTCATGACCATAATGTTTCTGTGAATGGTGGTACAGATAAATTACGCGTATTAATGTCTGCTGGATATTTAGATAATCCTGGTTTAGTAGAGAATACAGGTATCAAAAAATACTCATTGCGTGCGAACATTGAAGCAAAAATTAACAAATGGTTGACTTTAGGAACACGTACTTATGCTTCACAACAAGACCAAGAAGCAGGCAATTTCGATAATGCAAACAACTTCCTACGCCAAACGACTCCAGGAGTTTATCCTATATGGAATGGTAAATATGGTTATCCAGAAGCACCAGAAGAAAGTGCAACTGCAAATAACATCTTATATACTTTAAATATGGGAAGTGGCGAGAGACAAAAAACTCGTTTTAATACAACTCTTTATAGTAGTATCAGTCCAATAAAAGGATTAAGTTGGGACTTTAATCTTAACTATCAACGTTATTGGTACGAGAGCCGTTCATGGACTAATCCTATAGAGAAAATCCGTTTGAGTGATGGAACTGTAATGGTCCCTGCTACAGCTCCATCAGATATGTCAACAAGTTTTTCTAATGAATCAAGCTACAACTATACATTAGAAAACATATTAAGATATAACACTACTATAAACAAGGATCATGACCTTGGTATCATGGCAGGTTATCAGGAGTTTTATTATAAATTAAATACAAGTTCAGCATCTAAGAAAGGATTGATTGATTCTTCAATTCACACTCCTGGGTCTGCAACAGAAATGGTAAGTATAGGCGGTAGCGCAACAGATAGAGCGAGCCGTTCATTCTTCGGACGTGTAAACTATGCATATAAATCACGCTATCTGTTCGAAGCAAATATCCGTTACGACGGACATTCAAGATACGACAAGGATCATCGTTGGGGTACATTCCCTTCATTCTCTGCAGGATGGAGAATGTCTGAAGAAGCATTTATGGAAAAAACACGCAACTGGTTGGATAACTTAAAGATACGTCTATCATACGGTTCTTTAGGTAACAACGGTGGCACAAGTGTAGGAGATTATGAATCACAGGCAACATATGCCATTAGAGCATATCCTTTTGGAGGAATTCTAAATTCTGGTCTTGCTATTTCAGCATTGGCAAATCCTTTACTTGAATGGGAAACTTCAAGCATGACAAACTTCGGTATTGACTTGAATGCATTCCAGAACAGACTGTCTTTTACTTTCGATGCTTTCTATCGTAAGACTACAGGTATTTTGTTTACACCATCTATACCATTGACTGTAGGTGATAAAACTGCTCCAAGAAAAAATATAGCAGAGATGAGCACTAAAGGTGTTGAATTATCACTCGGATGGCAAGATAAAATAGGAGAAGTAAATTATTCAATTTCTGGAAACTTCTCATACACACCTAACAAGGTTGACTACTATAAAGGAAAATTGGAAAAGACATGGGTAGAAGATGAAAATGGAAACAGATACTGGACATATTCTAATCTTGGTGATGTAGCATCAAGTACAGGTTCTGTAAATCCTATTATCGAAGGCCACATGAAAAATGAATATTTCTTGATGAATCCATACAAGGGAAGTGGAAAAGGCTTCGAAGCAGATGGAATTCATGGTGGTCCTGCAGATGGTATGATACGTACAGAACAGGATATGGAATGGGTTAAAGCGATGATTGCAAATGGCTATTCCTTCAGACCGAACAGTTCAGTAGCTAAAAACAAAATATGGTATGGTGACTATGTTTATGCCGATTTGAATGGTGACGGTATCTATGGTGGTTCAGAGGACCGTGAATTCCAGAACGTATCATCAGATCCTAAATATACATTCGGTTTACAAATGGCTGCAAGCTGGAAAAACTTCGACATATCTATGAACTGGGCCGGTCAGGCAGGCTTCAAACTATATTGGGCTCCTGCAACAGGTTATAACTCACCAACTACACGTGTAGGTGTGGCTCTAGGTAAAGATATAGCAGAAGACCACTATTTCTATAATCCAGAAAATCCGGAAGATCCAAGAACCAACATCAACGCGACATACGGACGTTTGGTGGCATCAGAAAGTGGATACCAAAATACAGCAACATCATCATTGTATTTATTTAATGGTAACTACCTTAAGCTGAAGAACCTTACATTTGGTTATACATTCCCTACTGCAATGGTTCAGAAAGCAAATATAAGTAACTTACGATTGTATATGTCAATAGAAAATGTATTCTCTATTGACAAGTATCCTGGACAAGACCCAGAACTCGGGGCAAATCCAAAATATACTTCTGTAAGACAATTTGCATTTGGTGTTAATCTATCATTCTAAATTTTTAAAATTATGAAACTGCTTAAAAATATAATCATTACAGGTTCAATAATGCTGACAGCAACAGCATGCCAACCTGGCTTATTGGACAGAGCTCCATACGATGCTATAGGATCCGGTAATATGTGGGCTAATGAAAACTTAGCCGAAATGGGAGTAACAAGTATATACAATGTCCTTCGTTCAGGAAATGTAGCAGGAGACTTGTATAAATTCGATTGCTATGGTGTTTCAGCAGAATGTCGTGACCAGGATTATTCTCTTCTTAAAGGTACAACATCTGTTGGCGATGGACAGTTCTCTGATTATTGGAAAATTAACTATGAAGGAATTTCAAGAGCAAACGATGCAATAGCACATCTTCCTGAAGCTCCTATTCAGACAGCAGGCAAAAAAGAACGCCTTATGGCTGAAGCTAAATTCTTACGAGCTTTCTACTATTACAAATTAAACATGATGTTTAAAGGTGTGCCTCTATACCTGGAGCCTACAGAACTTGATGGTTTTACAAAGGGTAGAGATACAGAAGAAGCTGTTTGGACACAAATAATCAACGACCTGACTGATGCAATCAATACTCAGGAACTGCCTTTGAAATATACTTCAGATAGCGGTGACTATGGTCGTGTAACCAAGGGAGCAGCATACGCACTACGTGGAAAAGTATATATGTGGCTTAAAGACTGGGCTAAAGCAGAACAAGACTTTATCAAAGTTGGAGAATGTGGATATGACATCTTCGATGATGGTACATCTGAAGCATATAAACATTTGTTCAAAGAAGATAACGAACGCAGTGATGAGATGATTTTTTCATTACAATGTATCGGATTAAGTGGATATGGTAATGAATTCTCATTCAGATACGGTTCTCGTGTAACATTTGGTTCATGCTGGAATTCATACCTGGTAAATACCGATTTTGTTGAATCATACGAAAATGTAGACGGAAGTAAGTTTAATTGGGATGACTATATTCCGGGCTATAACGAAATGGATCCTAATGCACGTTCTGTATATTTCTTAAGAGATAATATGACAGATGAAGAAAAAGATGCAATGGTTAAAAATCAAGGAGCTGACTTAAGCAAATATCTGGATAACGGTAATGAAGAACGCATCAAAAAAGCATACGAAAACCGTGACCCTCGCTTGCAGATGACTGTTATAACTCCGTATAGTACATATTTAGGTGCTGTTAGTGCTAATGCTTCATATACATATACATTAAGGTGGCCATATAGAGGATATGACACAGAAAGTCCATTTGATTTGAGAACAGATACAAACAACAGATTTTATTATCTGTTCAGAAAATTTGTAGCTGAAGGTGGAACAGAAATACCCAACAGATCTTATTCTCCTATAGATATTCCACTTATCAGATATGCCGATGTTGCATTATCAATGGCTGAATGTCTAAATGAACAAGGAAGAACAAACGAAGCTGTAGAATGGGTGAATAAAGTTCGCAGCCGTGCAAGAATAGCATTGCTGAACAGTAATCAGTATACACAAGTAACCGGTCAAGACAATATGCGTGAACGTATTCGCAATGAAAGAAGATGGGAGTTTGCTGGTGAAGGTGTTAATTTCTTTGATGAAATGCGTTGGGAAACTTGGCATGAAAGTAAATTCTTCGAAGGTGCAGGTTTGAAACAAATATGGGGACAGATTCAATATTCTCATTCATGGGGAGGTAACCATCTATACAAATGGGCAATTCCTCGTTCTGAAATTCAAGTAAATCCAAATCTCGTTCAGAATGAAGGTTGGCCATTAGACTAAAATTTTAAAGTCCATTGAAAGTATCAAGATAAAAAACCTTCAATGGACTTTTTCACTTTAAAATTATTAATCTATGAGAACTATTATCGCATTTATAACATTACTTTTACTTTCAAACAATATTTCTTTTTCACAGATTGCAGATTCTAAATGCATTGAATGGTTTCAAAATGCTAAGTTTGGATTGTTCTTACATTGGGGACTTTATTCACAAACAGCTGGTTTATGGAAAGGACATCCAAGTAAAGGAGGAGAACATTTCATGCTTTATGAACGTATTCCTTTAAAAGAATATGCTAAAATAGCACAAGATTTCAATCCTACAGAATATAATGCTGCAGAATGGGTTAAGGCTGCAAAATATGCAGGTATGAAATACATAATAATAACATCAAAACATCATGATGGTTTTTCTATGTATGATTCAAAAGTAAGTGACTATAATATAGTGAAATGCACTCCTTATGGAAAAGACCCAATGATTGACCTGATTAAAGAATGTAGAAAGGAAGGCTTGAAATTTGGCTTTTACTATTCTTTAGGACGTGACTGGGAAAATCCTAATGTTCCAACAAACTGGCCTACCAAAGGCGGTAGAAGCAATACATGGGATTATCCAGATGAAGATGCAAAATGTTTATCATTATATATAGAAGAAAAGGTTAAGCCACAATTAAAGGAATTACTCACTAATTATGGAAAAATAGATTTCATATGGTTTGATACACCGGAATTAGTTACAAAAGAGCAAAGTGCTGAAATAAGAAAACTTATATATTCACTTCAACCACAATGTCTAGTAAACCAACGAATAGGTAACAAAATGGGTGATTATGAAATAACAGAACAAAAATTAAGTAATAAAATCAATACCAAACCATGGGAAGCATGCATAACAATGGGTAAAAATTGGGGGTACAACAGATTTGATACTGTCTATAAAGCACCTGATATGATTATTAGACATTTATGTGATATAGTAAGTAAAGGAGGCAATTTATTATTAAATGTGGGACCAACAGGTAAAGGAACATTCCCGAACTTAACAAAACCTGGCTTTGAAATGCTGCATAATTGGCTTAAAAAGAATGGAGAAGCAATTTATGGTACAAGACCTTGGAGAGTTTATGGAGAAGATTTTGACCCTAATACAAAAAAAGAAAAACTTAATGAAGTTTTCCATGATGCTGTATACGATGGTACTCCACAAGAGCGTGTACCTGATTTCAGGTTTACAACAAAAGACAACGCAATATATGTTATAGTACGTCATGTAAATGAGAAAGAATTTATTCTTAAATCTTTCTCAAACAAAAAAGATTCAATAAAATCAATTTCTTGTTTAGGTGATAATATTGAAATTAAATGGAATTTAAAAGACAACGGATTAAATATATCAATTGAAGAGTTACCTAAGAATAAACCTATTTATGTCCTTAAAATAATAAAAGGATAAAATCTATATTGTTTTCCGAGTTCACTCTACATTATAATACTATCTTATCGTGAACTCGGAAATATGAATACATTTCATATATTATGGTAAGATTTATGATATAAAATTTTGTTTGGAATAAAAGTAGAATCTATAAATTTACACATTGGTATCTAGGAGAAGTTAATTCTATTCAAAAACACTTTTATATTTAACTCATGACTTATTATGTACAGATTATGATCAGGTCTATTTTAATCATTATCTTAACAATTTTAACAAACAATATTTTCTGTAAAGAAAGAATTTATCAACTAAGATACAAGACTCAAGTACCAAATAATGCAGCTAAATTTGAAAAGAATTATAGTGACAGACCAACTGATACCAACTGGGAAAATAGTACTCTCCCAATTGGTAATGGATATATGGGAGCATCAATATGGGGAAGAACAGATACTGAGCGAATCATGATTTCTGATAAAACATTACATATTAAAGGATTATGGGGCTCAGAAACAAATACTTCTTTTGTAAACTTATATTTTGATTTTTTTCACTATAACGTTGATAATTATGAAAGAACTTTAACATTAAATAATGGAATACATACAGTTAAATATAAGCATAAAGGAGTTACTTATAAAAGAACATATTTTGCCAATTATCCTGATAAGGTTATAATCTTTAAATTCACTGCGAATAAAAAAAATAGCATATCTTTTAATCTGAAAGCCGATATACCTTATTTAGTTCCTTTTGGAAAGTTAAATAGAAGAGACTCTATTACAATTGGATATTTGAGTGGCCCAACACAGACAAGATTTAGCAATAATGGTCGTATCGGTAAAGTTTATACAGAAGGAGGTAATATATTGTCAATAAGAGGTAAAACAGAATATTTGAATATGATATATGAAGGAATGGTTAAAGTTATCAATTATGGCGGTAATATAAAACAGTGCAAAACTAATAGTAATGACTATTTATGTATAGAAAAAGCTGATTCAGCATTTATTATTTTTACATTGGATACAAACTATGAATTATCAAGTGAAATATTTACATTACCTCCATCAAAAAAACTTAATAAGACTGCAGATCCTCATAAAAAAGTAAGTAAAACAATAGAAAACGCAAGCAGATTAGGTTATGAGAAACTATATAATAATCACACAAAAGATTTTAGTAGTTTTTTTAATCGTGTTAAAATAGACCTAGGAAAAGAAATTACTGATAAAACAACAGACGAATTAATTGCATGTTATAAAAAAGGTGAAACATGTAATTATCTAGAAGAGATATTATTTCAATATGGAAGATACCTACTTATAAGTAGTTCAAGAAAAGGATCTTTACCACCACTTTTACAAGGTGTATGGAATCAATACGAATTAGCTCCATGGAACAACAACTATACTCATAATATAAATATACAAATGAACTATTGGCCAGTTTTTAATACGAACTTAACAGAATTATTTGAGCCCTATGTGGACTACTATAAAGCCTACAGAGAAAAAGCTGAAAAAGTCGCTTCTAATTATATTAAAAAATATCACAGAAAAAATTACTCAAACATCAAAGGGGAAAATGGTTGGATTGTAGGCTCAGCAACAGGACCTTTTTTTATAGGTTCTCCAGGAGGACATTCTGGACCTGGGACTGGAGGTTTGACTGCAAAGTTATTCTCTGATTATTATTATTTCACGAAAGATGATAGTATTTTACAAGAAATAACTTATCCTGCAATTTCAGGAGTTGCCAAATTTTTTCATAAAACATTAATAGATACATTAGGGTACAAACTTGCATATCCATCCTCCTCCCCTGAACAATTCAATAAATATACTAATAAACCATATAAAAGTATGGGATGTGCTTTTGATCAAGAAATGATTTATGAGACTTTTAAGGATTTGTTAATAACATCAGAAATATTAGGGATAAACAATAACTTTATTAGAGATATTAATAATACAATAAATTATCTTAATCCAATCAATATTGGGAAATCTGGTCAAATTAAAGAATATCGTGAAGAAGTACTATATGATGATATTGTATTAGAAAAAAATCATAGACATATCTCAAATCTAATAGGACTATATCCAGGAACATTAATTAACAATAATGAACAATGGATAAAAGCCTCAAAAGTTACATTAAAACTTAGAGGTGATATATCTACAGGATGGTCTATGGCTCATAAGATTAATCTATGGGCAAGAACATTTGACGGAGAACATACTCATCTTATACTTGAGAAATTAATTAAAAATGCTGTTTTTGATAACTTATGGACTAATTGTACATCCGTATTAAGATCACCTTTCCAAATAGATGCTAATTTGGGGACTACTGCTGGTATTGCTGAAATGCTTTTACAAAGTCATTCTGGTTATATTGATATACTACCAGCATTGCCTAAGAAATGGCATACTGGCTGTTATGAAGGATTAATTGCAAGAGGTAATTTCGTAGTATCTGTATCTTGGAAGAAGGGTAAAATAGAAAACTTAAAAATAATTTCACGAAAAGGTGGTGAATGCAAAATAAAGCTATTAGGGAAATATAAAATAAAAGATAATAACAATAATCTAATAATGAACACAAATAAAAATAATATCATATCTTTTCCAACAAAAGAAAATGAAACTTATTATTTATATTCAGTACTTCCGTAAAGTTTTTCCAAAAACTTTAATTAATAAATAAACATTATATATAAAATTGATATACGGTTCATTTTGTGCAGATTCTAAAGTTGTGTAATCTACATACTTATAGGGCAGAATAAAAATATCTACCAATAATAACTTCATAACTTACTATTGTTTTATAATTCATAAATGGATTATTTGTACATAAAATCAGGAAAATTTTAATTCATTATAAACCACTTTATACTTAATTTTGGGAAACTAATAAAACTTTTACTACTCATGAAAAATAAAGTACTTTTATCTTTGTTGTTTCTTACAACAGTTATCTCTAATGTTTTTTCTCAAACTCTAAAATTCAATCCTGATAGTACATTCAAGATTGTTCAGTTTACCGACATTCATTATATCTATAATGACAAACGTTCCGATATTGCTCTGGAAAGAATAAAAGAAGTCCTTTCGGCAGAGCATCCTGATCTGGTAATTATGACCGGCGACGTTATATACGGAAAACCGGCAGAAGAAAGTCTTAGAACTGTCTTGAATACAATATCTGAATTTAAAATACCTTTCGCTGTAACATTCGGCAATCATGATGATGAGCAAGGGTTAACAAGGAATGAACTATTAAATATTATATCTTCATATAAATATAATCTAAGCACAACCGAAAAGGACATTAAGGGAAACAGTAACTACATATTACCTGTAAAATCTGTTGATGGACTGCAGACATCTGCACTTATTTATTGCTTCGATTCAAACAGCTACTCTTCTTTGGAAGGTATAAAAGGTTATGACTATATACATCATGACCAAATCCAATGGTATATAGAAAAGAGTAAATACTATACCCAAAACAATAATGGCAAACCTGTACATTCTCTTGCTTTCTTCCATATACCACTACCTGAATTTCATGAGGCTGTAAGCGATGAAAATTCTATAATGATTGGTACAAGAATGGAAAAGGCATGTTCACCTGTACTAAACTCAGGACTTTTTTCGGCCATGAGAGAAATGGGAGACGTAAAAGGAGTGTTTGTCGGACATGACCACGATAATGACTATGCCGTTAACTGGAAAGGAATATTATTGGCATACGGCAGATATACAGGTGGAAATACTGTTTATAATCATTTGCCTAATGGAGCGAGAATAATAGAACTTAAACAAGGTTCTAACAGTTTTAAGACATGGATTAGGCTAAAAGATAATAAGATAATTAATGAAATAACTTTTTCTAATAACATAGATACAAAGAAATAAGATTTCAAGTAATTATGAATTGGCAGAGTCTTATATTATGTTTATTAATCCTTACACAATTCAGTTGTACAACTAATACAGTCAATACTAATTTCATCAGTATAAAAAACGGAAAATTTATTGACTCTAAAAATCGTACAATAATAATGAACGGAATAAATCATGTAACCAAAAACAAGGAAACCAATTATATAAACAATAACGACAGTATTCTGTTTGTCAATTTCAAGAAATATGGTTTTAACTGTATCAGATACGGCATTTCATGGGCTGCCTTAGAACCTAAGCCTAACGAAATTGATGAAAACTATCTGAAAGAAATTGATAAAAGAATAAAATGGGCTAAAGATAATAATCTGTTATTGATTCTTGATATGCACCAGGATCTGTATTCTGTAAAATATGGTAATGGTGCACCTGAATGGGCTACATTAGACAATGGCTGTAAACACATTGAGGGAGAAATATGGAGTGATGCATATATTATCAGTCCGGCCGTTAAAACATGTTTCGACAACTTCTGGGATAACAAGCCTGCAAAAGATGGAATCGGTTTACAAGACCATTATTCACATGTATGGAAAGTTATTGCAGACAGATATAAGAATTATGATAATGTAATTGGTTTTGATATCATGAATGAACCATTTATAGGTTCAATGGCCGATTCTGTAATAAATAATTTAATATCAGGATTGGTAAGGCACTGTACAGATTCTGCCAATATTAAAGCAGACAATATAAATTCTATTTTTGATAATACTGAAGAAAGATTGTCATTACTTAAAATACTGAACAATAAAGAAATCTTTAAAGACGTTGTAAATCAAGCCCAAGACCTGATTGATAGTTTTGAACAAAAAACTTTAAGCAATTTTTATCAGAAGGTAAGAGATTCTATAAGAAGCGTAAATAATAGGCATATTCTATTTCTGGAACATTGCTATTTCGGCAATATGGGTCTGAAAAGCAGTTTCAAGATTCCGGTTGACAGCAATGGTAATCCAGATAGTCAGTGCGCCTATGCACCACATGTATACGACCTCAATGTTGATACCAACAATTCAAATACACTTGAGAGCAACAGACTTGATTTTATTTTCAGTCAGGTAATAGCATCTGCAAAAGAAAGAAATCTGCCTGTATGGCTTGGTGAATGGGGGGCTTTTTATGATATAAACAAGAAATATAATAAAGTTGCTACATTCCACAGAGATATAATAGAGAATAATCTTATGGGACAGGCATATTGGAGCTGGTGGAATAATATTGAACTTCAAGATTATTTTTATACTTGTATTTCCAGAAGTTATCCCCGATATATATGCGGAAACTTGATTAAATATAAAAATACAGACAATATGTTCGTTTGTACATGGGAAGAGGATTCAGATGATAATGTTTCATGTATATATCTCACAGATGTCTCAAACTTGAAAGAGTCTGATATTAATCTTAACCCTATATCTGATTATTATATAAAAACAATAGAAAACAGCAAAGGTGGATATTTAATCATAAAATCCATCAATAAAAAAAGAGAGCTAACAATAAAACACTAAAGCCATGAAAATAATATTAATACTTCTATGTATAATCTTTTCTTCATGTTCTTCTACAAATAAAAATAACATGAAGGAATATATGAAAACTCAGTCTCTCAAATGGGAACAACTTCCAATGCAATGGAATGAAGGAGCATTCTTAGGCAATGGACGAATTGGTATGGTGGCATATATCGACTCTGCCGACAACTCATTGACTCTGTGGCTTAGCAGACCGGATGTTACTGATCATAGGAAAGCACCGGATAAAAAAACATCTATGGGAGTTAAGGATGCTTCTGTACTTTTTGATTTCTGCAGAATGGATATAGGAAAAATGAAAATGTATCCCGAAGCCAAAATTTTATCGGGTACTATGGAACTTGATATCTATAATGCAGAACTGAAAGGTACTCTTAAAACAGATAAGGGTGATATAAATATCCGTGCATATACACCACAGAAATACGATCTGAATATTGTGGAAATTAATACTGATATTGAATATAAATGGAAACTAAAACCAGGAAGTCCAAGTTCTCCGCGTATTCAGGTCTTTCCTCAGTTGCAGGAAACTATGAATTATCAGGACAATCCTAATCCTATATGTAACCAAACTGAAAAAGAAGGTTCGAGTGTTCATCCGCTACTTGCCGGAGGTGACTATGCTACTTACTGGAAAAACATAAAAGAGGGAGACAAAGATGTATTATTTGTCTCTACCATGAACGAAGTTCCAAAATCTGATGTTTCTTTAATTAAGGCAGAAGAAGAAGTTAAAAAAGCTATAGAAGAAGGTACAGAATCCATCAGAAAAGATATGTACGGATGGTGGAATAATTACTATAATACCGGTATGATTTCTATTCCAGACAAGAAGATGGAGAACTTCTATCATATACAGTTGTATAAACTTGCTACATGTTCTCACCCGGAAGGTCCTGCAATGGATGTATTCGGAACATTCTATAAAACAAGCCAGTGGCCGGGAATATGGTGGAATCTTAATATACAGCTTACTTATATGTCTACACATCCAACCAACAAAATGGCTCAGGCTGTAAATTATCAGGACCTGATAGACAATTATTTTATAGATGTAATGAATTCAAGAGGACCGGCAAAAGTAGGAGATTTTGCATGGGCTTTACATACATACGTATCTTATATGCTGTATGAAGGACGTACATGGACATACATCGATGAAAGATTTATGCCTAAAGCTGAAGCAGTACTGGATATATACAAACCTCATCTGGTAAATAAAGATGGTGTTATAAATCTTATGCAGACAGAATCACCGGAATACGAAGGTTTTGAAGTATATGATAATAGCAACTATAACCTTGCTGCATTGAGATGGATACTTACAACCATGATTAACATAGCCGATGAAACCGGAAAATATGCAGACAAAAGTGCTGAATGGAAAAATATCCTGACACATCTGCATCCTGCTCCTGTGAATGAAAACGGATATATGATAGGTTCTGACAAACCGTTTGCAAAATCTCACAGACATTATTCTCATCTTCTGTCGTTTTATCCTCTTAAGCTTGAAGATCCTACAAAGCCTGAAGTGAAAGAGGTTTTAGAAAAATCTATTGATCATTGGATGAATATAGGTAATGGAAGCGGATTGGCTGGATATTCTTATACAGGTGCAGCTTCGCTATATGCTTATCTTGGAAATGGCGATAAGGCATACGATAAAATATACCATTTCCTTAATAAACCTATCGGTATCAGTCTTCTTTTATCAAACACTCTATATGTAGAGAGTGGAGGAAAAAATCCTGTTATAGAGACTCCTTTAAGTGCAGCTACTGCAATTACAGAAATGCTTCTGCAAGGTTGGGGCGGAAACATAAGATTATTCCCTGCAATTCCTTCTGCATGGAAAGACTGTTCGTTCAATAAATTGAGAGCAGAAGGGGGATTTGTAGTTTCGGCTGCCAAGAAAAACGGAAAACTTGATTGGGTTACTATAACCAGTGAGGCTGGAAGACCTTGCAGAGTTTATCTTCCTGAATGGGAGAATGTGGTTGCATCCGATAGTAAAATAAAAGTTTCTTCCCTTGGACACGGATATTATGAGGTGTCATTGGGTAAAGGTGAAACTGTTTCCCTTTCAGAAAATAATAATGTTACTCCTAAGTTTGACCTGCAACTAAGTGACAGTTGTAATTTCTATGGAGTAAAACTTGGCAAGGGTCTTGACAGACAAATGGACTGGCCGGAAGATTTAAAGGCAAGACTTATTGAAGCGCAGAAACAGGATCCTCAACTTCTGCAGCATAAATAATAATATTGTCTGATTTGTTGTATTTAATACAAAAAATCTTTACCTTTTATACATAAAACAAAATGAAATCAATAATTTTTTCAGTCCTTACTCTTGTTTTGCTCTTTACCGGATGCAAGGAGAATAACCCGAAAACAGAATCTGTCTATGCTTTAATAGAACGTGTTACTCCTGGTTACAGCAATCAGTTTGTCCTTGAACTGATTGATAAGGAAGACAGTCTGGATGTATATGAAATATATTCTGAAAATGGGAAAATTATATTGAGAGGTAATAACCAGATATCTCTTGCCACTGCATTTAATCAGTATTTAAAATATACATGTGACGCACATATCTCATGGTTGGGAAACAATCTTAATCTGCCTGAAAAGCTCCCTTTACCGGAGAAAAAGATAAGAAATACCATTAACGGGAAATATCGCGTTTATATGAATTATTGTACTCTAAGTTATTCTGCTGCATGGTGGGACTGGGACAGATGGCAACGTGAAATAGACTACATGGCTATGAATTCTATTAACATGCCTTTGTCTGTAACTGGTCTTGAAGCTGTATGGTATAATACATTGTTGAAACATAAGTTTACAGATGAAGAAGCTCGTGCTTTCCTTGCTGCTCCAAGCCATTCGGCGTGGCAATGGATGCAGAATCTGCAAAGTTATGGCGGACCGTTATCAAAGTCTTTTATAGATAAGCGTGCCGAACTCGGTAAAAAAATCATTGATAGAGAAATTGAGCTTGGAATGACACCTATTCAGCAAGGTTTCTCAGGATATGTTCCACGTGAACTGAAAGATAAATACCCTAATGCAAAGATACAACTTCAGCCTTCATGGTGCGGATTTAAAGGGGCTGCACAACTTGATCCTACCGATTCTTTATTTCAGATTATAGGAAAGGACTTTTTGGAAGAAGAGAAAAAGCTGTACGGAACATATGGTGTTTATGCTGCCGATCCGTTTCACGAAAGCAGACCTCCTGTTGACACACCTGAATATCTGAGTGCTGTAGGAAAATCTATAGACCATCTGTTCCAGAGTTTTGACCCTAATTCTATATGGGCTATGCAGGCATGGAGCTTGAGAGAGCCTATAGTAAAAGCTGTATCAAAAAATAATCTGCTGATTTTAGACCTTAATGGAGCAAAAAGCCAACAGGAAAATGCTTGTTGGGGATATCCAGTTGTTGCAGGCAACTTACATAATTTCGGCGGAAGAATCAATTTGCACGGTGACTTAAAACTACTGGCAAGCAATCAGTATGAGAAAGCTGTAAGTAAGTCACCCAATGTATGTGGTAGTGGTCTGTTCATGGAATGTATAGAACAAAATCCTCTGTATTATGAACTGGCATTTGAAATGCCGTTACATAAAGGGGAGGTAAACTTGGATGAATGGCTCAAAGATTATGCAACAAGAAGATATGGAAAAGCCAATAATAACACTCATAAAGCTCTTTTAAAATTATTGGAAGGACCATACAGGCCTGGAACAAATGGTACCGAACGCAGTTCGATTATAGCCGCAAGGCCGGCTCTGGATGTAAAGAAATCCGGACCGAATGCAGGATTGGGAATACCATATTCCCCTACTCTGCTTCTTGAAGCACAGGCTTTGATGCTAAAAGACTGTGACTCGCTGAAAGCATCTGGTTCATATAGGTTTGATTTAGTTGACATTCAACGTCAGATTATGTCCAACTTAGGTCAGGTAATGCACAAGAAAGCTGCCAAGGCTTTTAAAGACAAGGATATTAAGGAGTTTGAGCTTCACAGCAAACGCTTCCTTGATATGTTGTCGGATGTTGACAAGGTTTTAAGGACACGTACTGAATTCAATTTCGACAGATGGATTAATGACGCAAGGTCATGGGGTGAAACTGAAGAAGAAAAAAACAAGTTTGAAAGTAATGCCACTGCTTTAGTTACAATTTGGGGCGCAGACGGTGATCCTCTTATTTTTGACTATTCATGGAGAGAATGGAGTGGACTTATTGACGGATACTATTTGAAAAGATGGGAGAAATTCTATTCCATGCTTTCCGATTGTCTTAGAAACGGAAAAAATTATTCAGAAGAAGGACTTCCACTAACTCACGGACGTGAAGCTTTCAGAGCCAACTCTTTCTACTCCGATTTGGGAGACTGGGAACTAAGTTTTACAAATACCTATAATAAAGCAAGAGTTCCTGTTTGTGAAGGTGATGAAATTGAGACAGTAAAGGAAATGTTCGGAAAATATCTCAAACTTGCCAAAGAATATTATAAGGATGATTATGAGGCTGATATAATAAAGGAAGGTAATATCTTTGAGAACTTAGGTGAGTGATTTGCCTGAAATATATTATAGTTAAGGTAAGAGACTAACGTTTTTTTGTCGGTCTCTTACCTTAATATTTTATATGAGTATAGACTATTGAATATTACTATTACTGGCAACCTCCACCCAATGCATTATATAAATTTATAACCGACTGACAATATGCGAATCTGTCGGATACAACACTCAAACGTGCACTCAACAAAGACTGTTCGGCCGACAGCAGTTCAAGATATGTAGCATTTCCGGTACGGTATAACGCTCCTGCTGTCTTTATACTTCGTTCTAGTTCACTGCACTGCTTGACATGACTATCCAGACTTCTTTGACTCGAGGTTATCGAATATAGTGCATCATTCACTTCCTGACCAGCATCCAATAATGTCTGCTTATATTCAAGCAATGCTATTTGCTCTTCATCCTTGGATACACGTAAATTGGATATTAACTTTCCTCTATTAAATATCGGCTGAGTTAATGATGCTACAGCCGACAGAATCCATCCTCCTGGGTTACTGACAACCTGTCCCAAAGAGTTTGTCCAACCCGCACTCCCTGTCAGTGTAAGATTAGGATAAAAAGCCGAATGAGCCTGATTTACGCTGTAATAGGCACTGGCTAATGTCATCTCAGCCTGAACAACATCAGGACGACGGGCCAGTAAGCGCAAAGGAACACCCGTATTGAATTTATCAGGAAATATCTGTCCGTCTAATGTTCCTCGTGAAATATGTCCGGATGTCGTACCCAATAACGTACAAAGTGAGTTTTCCGCTTCTCTCTGTTGACGAAGCAGATCATTATGAGTTGCCTCCAACTCATATAAACTTGCTCTTGCCTGAGTTACAGCATTCTCATTTTCTTCACCGACTTTCAGCTTCGATTCCATAAAACGTACTTGCTCTTTCCATACATCCATTGTAGAACTACTGATTTCAATCTGTTCATCAAGCATAAGCAACGAATAATATCCGTTTGCTATACTTGCTATCAACTCAGAACGTACAGCCTGCTGATAGGCATGCTGCTGAAGTAATGCAGCCTGTGCACTTTTCTTTGAATTGCGCAGACTACCAAACAAATCGATTTCCCAGCTCGCCTGGACAGGCAATTCATATGTCTTTGATGATTTTCCACCATCTATACTTGTTATTGTACCTTGCGGTGATAAAGTCAGAGAAGGCAGAAACGAAAGTCTGGCCGACAGTAGTTGCGCTTTAGCTTCATCCAGCCTCAACAAGGCTGTCTGCATATCTGTATTATTCTCCAATCCATACACAATAAGCTTTTGCAATAACGTATCACGGAAAACTTCCTGCCATGGCAAATCACCGAAAGACAACGAGTCATCTGCCGTTGACAAGACTTCTTCACGATATAAACTATCTGTAGGCAATCCTTCAGGACGTTGATAGTTACTATAAATCCGGCAACTGCTTAATGTTGCGATTACTCCAATTATGTATAAAATCTTTTTCATATTCTTCTGTCTTCTTTTCGTTTTCCCATAACCTTTTCTTCAACATACTGGAAAGTTATAAAGAATGCAGGTGTTACAAACAATAAAGCTATAGTTCCTATAAGCATACCACCTACAGCACCTACACCCAGTGAGATATTACCGTTAGCTCCTACACCGGAAGCAAACATCAACGGAAGCAGACCAAATATCATTGTAAGGGCTGTCATAAGAATAGGACGCAAACGTACACCTGCTGCCGAAATGGCTGCCATTGTGAGTGACATTCCCTCTTTTCTGCGTTCTGTAGCATATTCGGTAAGCAGAATTGCCGTCTTCGACAACAAGCCAATGAGCATAATAAGTCCTGTCTGTAAATAAATATTATTCTCTATACCCCATAATCTGGCAAAGAAGAAACTTCCCATAAGACCAAAAGGAACTGATAATATGACTGCCATAGGTACAAACAAGCTTTCATATAATGCACAAAGAATAAGATAAATAAACAAGATACAAACGGCATAAATAATTATTGTATCATGCGAATTTGCCATCTGTTCTTCTTCACGTGTCATACCAGAGAACTCGTATCCGTAGCCAGTCGGTAATGTTTGGGATGCAACTTCCTTTACTGCATTTATAACATCACCCGAACTATATCCTGAAGCAGGCATGCCTTGTACATTAATGGAAGAGAACATATTGAATCTTGTCAGTGACTCTGCTCCGTATGTCTTTGACAGAGTGATAAACTGACTTACAGGAGCCATTCCGTCTGATGTCTTGACGTATACATTATCGAGAGCCTGTAAAGACTTCCTGTCTTCCGAAGAAGCTTGGATTATAACTCTGTACAACTTCGTAAAACGGTTGAAGTTGGAAACATACATACTTCCAAAATATCCTGAAAGGACAGAAAGCACATTATCGGTTGTAATACCTGCACGTTGGCACTGTGCTTCATCTACATCCAATCTATATTGCGGAAATCTTGCACTAAAAGATGTATAAGCCATCTGTATTTCGGGGCGTTTGTTCAATGCCACAAGGAAATCATCCGTTACTTTGCTAAGTTCGTCTATTCCCTTTCCCGAACGGTCCTGTAAATATAGTTCAAAACTGTTTCCTGTTCCGTATCCGGAAATCATAGGTGGAGAGAATACAAATATATTTGCATTCTTGATATCAGCAGTACGTCGGTATATTTCGGCCGATATGGCATCTACACTGTTTTCTTCTCCTTTACGTTCATCCCAATGCTTTAGTTTAATAATAAACATACCATGAGAAGCCCCACTGCCCGACCCCATACCAAATCCGGCAATCTTATTGAAGTTTTCTATCTGAGGTATTTCCTTAAGTTCTTTTTCTAACTTACCCATTATACTCGCTGTTTCGGCAAGGGTACTGCCTGCCGGTGCATCAAGGCTGACAAAAATAGAACCAGTATCTTCAGAAGGAACCAGACTGGTTTTGGTGGTTCCCATAAAATATACAAGCAATAACACAGACAGTCCAAACGCACTCCAGGCCATCCATTTACGCTTTATAAAGAACTTGACTCCTGATTTGTATTTAAGTACAAGGCGTTTGAATGCTGAATCAAAAGCCAAGCGGAAACGTGTTGAGAACTCTGGTTTACGTCCGTCTACCAATATCTCATTAGGACGCAGAATCAAGGCACATAACGCAGGCGACAGAGTAAGAGCATTTATAGCAGATATACCTACCGCAACAGCCATTGTAATACCAAACTGTGTATAAAAGACCCCTGATGTTCCACTCATAAACGATACAGGAACAAATACAGCCATAAATACCAATGTAGAAGTTACTATGGCAGCTGAAATTCCACCCATAGCATCAACAGAAGCCTTGTAAGGCGACCTGTAGCCTTCATCAAATCTAACCTGTACAGCTTCGACAACAATTATCGCATCGTCTACAATAGTTCCAATGGCCAGAACCAATGCAAATAGCGTAAGAAGATTTATACTAAATCCGGCAATGTATAATATGGCAAATGTACCTATAAGTGATACAAAGATACTTACTGTAGGAATTAATGTTGAACGGGGATTCTGTAAAAAGAAATATACAACCAGCACAACCAGTACAATAGCCTCCAGCAATGTCTTTATAACTTCATTAATTGATGCGTCAAGGAAGTTTTTTGTACTCATAAGTTCTACAATTACCATATCATCTGGTAATGTCTCCTGCAGTTCATCCAGATATCCGTCAATTTGCTTTATTATTTCATTGGCATTGGTTCCTGCAGTCTGATTAATCATACAGGTGGTACCTGGAGCTCCATTTACACTGCCCGTATAAGTATAGCTCTGTGAACCTAATTCTACAGTTGCAATGTCTTTCAACTTCAGAACTCTGCCATCACTATACGACCTGATAACAATCTCTTCGAATTCCTGTTCTTTTTCAAGACGTCCACGGTATTTAAGTGTATACTGATATACATTTTTTGAATCCTCTCCTATCGATCCGGTTGAAGCTTCTATGTTCTGACTCGAAAGAGCAGCTTCAACGTCACTCGGCTCAAGTTCATACTGAGCCATTACATCCGGTTTAAGCCAGATGCGCATGGCATAATCTCCTCCCATAACATTAACCTCTCCTACACCGGAGATTCTCTGTATCTGAGGTTTGATATTTATGGTAAGATAATTGGTAAGGAATGTCTCATCGTAAGTTCCATTCGGACTATACAGACCGAAAATCTTCAACATGCTGCTCTGGCGTTTCATTGTGGTAACACCAACCTTAGTTACTTCGGCAGGCAATAATGAAGTGGCTGTAGAAACCTTATTTTGTACATTAACTGCTGCCATATCAGGATCACTACCCTGCTTGAAGTATACCGTAATTTCAGCACTTCCCGTATTACTGGCCGTAGATGTCATATATGTCATGTTTTCTACACCATTAATGGCCTCTTCCAAAGGCACAATAACACTCTTCTGGACAGCCTCTGCATTTGCTCCGCTATAAGTAGTTGACACTCTGATTGTAGGAGGCGCAATATCTGGATACTGTTCAACAGACAAAGCATATAGTCCAATCAATCCGGCAACAAGAATCACTACAGATATTACTATTGAGAGGATAGGCCGGTCTATAAAATGCTGCAACTTCATAATCAGTCCTCCATAACATTATTAGTTTTATCATCAGGGGTTGCTACCATTGTTCCGTCTTTCAGCAAACCGGCACCTTCGGAAACAATAACGTCACCAGCCGACAAACCTTTTAAAACGATGTATTCTTTACCGTCATTTATTTCAAAAACTTCAATAGGTGTTGAAACTGCTTTTCCATCTACCACCTTATACACAAACACACGATTCTGTATCTCGTATGTTCCGCCTTGAGGTACTACTATACATTGTTTCATTTCATAAGGCACTATGATATTGGCCGAACCTCCACTCATAAGCCGTTTATCGGTGTTGGGAAATACAGCACGCATACTTACCGTACCTGTAGTTTTATCTATAATACCACTTATTACGTCAATTTTCCCTTTCTGACTGTATACCGATCCGTCATTAAGCTTTAGAGAAACTTCCGGAAAGGAGATTAACGCACTATCCAAAGAACTATACTGAGAAGTAAGAGACAGGGCCTGCTTTTCTGACAATGAAAAATAAACATACATTTCTGAGTTGTCGGAAACTCTTATCAGAGGGTCGGTCATAGATGCACTGACTAAGGCTCCTACTCGGTATGAGGTCATTCCCGCATAACCGTCTACCGGACTTTTCACTTCTGTGTACGACAGATTGTTCTGGGCTTCTGTCAGACCTGCCTGCGCTTCAAGAAGGGCTGCCTGTGCACTTTTATACTCATTCTGGGCTGTACGCAACTCAAAATCAGATATAACTTTATCAGAATACAATGATAACTTACCATCTAAGGTTTGCTTTGCAATAGCCTCGTTAGCCTCGGCAGTAGCAACTGCAGCCTCAGCTTTCTGTAAGGCAGCCTTATATGGAACCTGATCAATAATAAATAATACCTGTCCTTTCTTTACACGGGCTCCTTCGCTAACCAGCACTTGAGTAATTGTTCCTGAAACCTGGGGACGTACTTCTACATCCTGTCTGCCTTCTATAACAGCCGAATATTTAACTGACAACTCTCTGTCTTCCGGGGTGACTGTCATAAGAGGATAACTTTCTAAACCTTCACGATGCTTGGGTTCTTGCTTACAACCAACAAACAAGAACATCAAGCAAAAGCTTAATACATAAATTCTTCTTACCTTCATTTTATTGCTAATTTAATTATTTGAAACCGCTCATACAGTAAAGCGCCGTAAGACAGAATGTACTTACGGTTATAAATTCCTAATAGCAAAATTATAGAATGCAAAAAGATTTATATAATAAAATAGATATACACCAAGATTTTGTCTATAAACCAGATTGACAAGATTTTTTCAATCTACGTATCGGATAATTTTATCGACAAAACCAATAATATCCTATTGCTGTTTCTTATATACCTGTGGGGTTACACCATATTGTCCCTTAAAGCAGCGGCTAAAATATACAGGTGAACTGAACCCACATCTGTCGCTTATTTCGGCTACAGGCATGGTAGGATACTTCTGAAGCAACGAAGCGGCATGTTTCAGTCTTTGGTTAAGGATAAAATTGTTCGGAGTCATCCCTGTGAGAGATTTAAACTTAGAATATAGCAATGATCTTCCTATTCCTATCTCCTTACACAATTCAGGTACATCAAATTCAGGGTCATCAATATGTTCTTCTATTACTTTAGAAGTCTTTCTCAGAAGATCCTGGTCTAATGGATTAATACTTGCAAGGTCAATATCCGACAATGGTTTCTTATTTATCTGGCTTTGTATCAGAAGTCTGTTTCTCACAAGATTATTCACTCTTGCCAAGAGCAGATCGGAATTAAAAGGCTTCGAAATATAATCATCTGCTCCCCTGTTGAATCCTTCCAGATTCTGCTCTGTACTGTTCAATGCAGTAAGCAATACCACAGGTATGTGGCACAAATCAATATTATTCTTTATCTGAATACATAATTCAGTACCTGTCATTTCGGGCATCATAATATCCGAAACAATAATGTCTGGCTTATATTCGAATGTCATCGACAGTCCTTCCTTTCCATTATAAGCCTTTAAAACTTTATAAAATGGAGAGAACAGGTCATCAAGAATCTGAATCAGTTCTTTGTTGTCCTCCACTATCAGTATAGTATACTTTTCTGAGTCTTCTTTTGGTTTCAGAAGAGAATTATCTTCAGGCGACGGAATCTTTTTATCAGCATTATCGGATGCTACAGGAAGTTCATTATCCTGACTATAGTCGGAAGAAGAACTTACAGTTTCCAGAACCGGAGTTTCAGGCTGTTTATCTATAAACTGAATATGTTCGTCTTTGATATATTCTGTGCGTTCGAGCGGCAAAGAAACAATAAAACTACTTCCCTCACCCAGTTTACTTTCTACAGATATAGTACCATGATGCTTCTCAACAATACTCTTGGTAAGAGCCAGACCTATGCCTGTTCCAAAGGCTCCTCCATCATCTTTCTTGTCTTCTACCTGATAGAATCTGTCGAATATTCTCGGAGCATCTTTTACTGATATTCCGCAACCGGTATCATAAACTGTTACGAATATTTTGTTGTCCGATAATTTAATGTTTACCCCAATAGTACCACTCTGTGTATATTTAAAAGCATTCGACAATAAATTATAAAATACCTTTTCAAGATGTTTTGCATCGAACCAGCATACTATTGATTCCGGGAAAGCATTGAATTCATAATTTATTCCTTTCTGCAAGGCGTAATCACTGAACGAAAGATAAATTTCCTTTACAAAAGCACATAAATCATTCTGTGATACCTTCAAGTTGTAATGGTTCTGTGTGAATTTTCTGAAATCAAGAAGCTCCGACACGAGGTTATTCATATACTGAGCATTATGCTTTAGCTTCATAATCTTGTTATAGACTGTAGGAGGAAAAGAATGAATCTGAAGCAGACTGTCGATATGACTGATTATCAGAGTAAGAGGCGTTCTGAATTCATGACTGATATTAGTAAAGAATACCAGTTTGTTATGGTTCAATTCTTCTATATGCTTCTTTTCAAAGCGTTCTCTTTCCAGAGATATCTCAAGATTTCTATGCTCTATTCTATTGCGTACAAACATATAAACTACGGTAAATACAACTATAAAATATACAAGATAGGCATACCATGTATTATACCATGGAGTAGAGATATGTATGTCAAGCACAGAAACCTTAGAATCAGGAGCATCTGCTATTTTTGCATACAGCGTATAATCACCCGGCTGAAGGTTGGTATATCTTGCCGAAGGTGTATTAGTAGTAGTCCATCCTTTATCGAGACCTTCAAGTTTATACGTAAAGCTACGCTGAATATGTCTGTCGGCATATTTGGTACTTGCAAGTTCTATTACAATATTGTTTTCCGAATGATCAAGTACTATTTTGTCAGTAAAAGCCAACGCTTTATTAAGAATCCTTCCGTTATGCGATGGTTTGACTATTTCATTATTTATATAAATATCAGAGAAATATATCTCTCCAGGAATCTCCTGTGAAGAATAAAAGTCCGATTCACGGAAGTATGTAATTCCTTTAGTATCGCCTATAAATATGTCATAATTATTATTAACAAGCACTCCACATCCGTTTATAATTGGAGCCTTAAGATAATTATGATCTATACTTACTATTTTTTTATCAGATGGATTATAAAGCATTATACCCTTGTCACTGGTAATCAATATTTTACCGGATGAAGTTTCTTTTGCATCATAACAATAGTTCGACAGGATATTCAAATCCGGTGCTTCATAAGAGTCTAATGATTTTGTTGAAGGAGAGTAAACCAACATTCCAAATCCTAAAGTACAAATATATATATGAGACTTTGTAGCAGTTATTTGTGAAACAGATACATTATCAGGCAGTTTTATTTCTGTGTTCTTTGTAGAACTATCTAATGATATTGATAATATCTTATCATTAGATGAGCTATAGAAAGTTCCGTCGGGAGATATATCAAAAATAGTTGGTGCTCCATAAAAAGGCTCTAGTTTTGTAAATAAATCTGTATTAGTATCAAGACTAAACACACCTTCTCTACAAGAAACTATAATATAATTTTTCCACTTTCTGATTCTGTGAATTATATTTCCGGGAACATTTTCCTGGCCTTTTTTATCGAGATAATTATAAAATTTACCGGTTTTGATATCATATCTCGACAGTCCTCCCAAATGTGTTCCTATATACAACATATCGTGTTCTTCATCGTAACAGATACTTTTAACATTATTATGCGGCAAAGAATTACCTTCACCGGCAATCAGGACATCAAGAAGATTCCAATTTCTGTCTACACAACTGATACCGCCTCCATCTGTACTTATCCATAAATTGTCTCTTTTATCAAGAACCATTTCACCTATATATGAATAGTACAGATTAGACATTTCACCAACCTGATAGTCATAATGCAGGAAAGCTGAATGAGTTGGGTTAAAATAATTTACTCCTCCATAATAGCTTCCGGCCCATATATTACCTTCCCTGTCTCTATACATGGAGAATATTGAAGGATGATTTAATCCTCCTGCATATTTGGGTATTTTAATAGCAGAAAACTGTTGCTTCTTTATATCAAATTTCTGTAGTCCTAAGAATGTACCAAACCATATATTTTTATCATCATCTTCTACAAACTCACGTATTTGAGGGCTTATTGTTCCGTGATTTCCGGTAATAGAAAAAGGAACTTTTTCTATTTTATCATTTTTTATTATATATAAGCCATTCATTCTTGTACCTACCCAGATTTCACCATTTGAAGTCTCCAGAATTGAATAGATATCTTCACCGGATAATATTGTAGAAAACTTGCCATTATCTTTTTCAGAATAGTATATCAAACCGGTAGATGTACCTATATAAAATTTGGATTGACCTTTAAATATCGTATTTATAGCATACTCCATTGATAATTCATATAGTAAGTCAGGTTCATATTTATCCTGATATTCTTTATCATGTTTCAGCTCATATATATTATTGTTTTGAACATAAAAAATATTTCCACCACTTTCTGTCATAGCAAATGTAGAACCGTTTTTGGTAAGCTGTTTAAAACTTTCCTCTACAATATCATATATAAAAAGATTATTATCTGATATAAAATAGATATTTCCATCAGAATCGGCATTAACTGATGAAACAGAATTTCCAATCCATATACTGTCATTATCGGCATTACCTATCATTCCTTTATATGATAATACACGTTCCCCGTCGAACACGTTTATTCCTTCTCTGGTTCCAAACCACATTCTCCCCAAACCATCCTGACAAATAGCCATAACAGAAGGCTGAGACAAGCCATGCTCCAGACTCAAATATTGAAAGTTTTCCGATTTAAGTGAAACTGTAGAAAAGATTATCAATATAATGGAAAAAAGTAATCTGAGTATCATAAGTATTATATTTATAGTTTCTTTATTGCAAAAATAATAAAATTATGTTCAAAGAATATATATTTATCATACTTATTGTTCATTATAATAATTATTTAGTAAACCAATGTTTTATAAAGTATTGAACTTTATATTTTTTTGTACTTATCCATCATATTATTCCATTTATCATATTTTCTTCTTTAGGCAAATAAAAGGAATATTCAGTAGGAAAAATGCGTATGATTTATTAAAGTTCAGTAGGATAATTGTATATCTGTGATATAAATGTGTGACAAGAACTCGTACAAATAATTGTTCAGTATAATGTCTGAATCTGTTGTTCCATCAACAGTAGCCTAAAGAAGCATGCTTTACGAATGATTGTTTAGAGTGAAGCCCTCTTTACAATATGGTTCAATGTCTCTTTAGTGATAAATAATTAAAATACAGCAGTTTAATAATACTCTTCCAAGAAAATGTGCTCATGTCCTTATCTCGTCACAGTTGTGACGAGGCCTTAGCATTACTGTGATTAGGCCTTGCCACAGTTGAGACAAGGCCTCGGCATAACAGTGACAAGGCCTCGGCACAGTAGTGACCAGGGCTGACGCATTACTTAACTTATTGAAAATCAATGATGGCTTAATATAGAC
>artificially_reared_2__coassemble_226_pt1 | contig 35528 bp, 29 predicted proteins | sample artificially_reared_2__metabat2_high_PE_035 | metagenome-assembled genome bin artificially_reared_2 | reverse complement strand
TGGCTAAGCTATATGCATAAAAATAGTGATACCAACCAGGAATATCCGCTGGTCCGAATATCCGCTGACCCCAAAAACATTATCAATTAAGATAAATAAAAAGAGGCTATACCTTTCGATATAGCCTCTTTAAGTTGGGTTACTAGGACTCGAACCTAGAAAAACAGGACCAGAATCTGTTGTGTTACCATTACACCATAACCCAATGCAAGATATCCTCTCCGTGAAGACCTCTTTAAGACTGTTGGGCTACTAGGACTCGAACCTAGAAAAACAGGACCAGAATCTGTTGTGTTACCATTACACCATAGCCCAAAATCTTTATCAAACCTCGTTATTTTTGTTTGACGATGCAAAGGTACTACTTTTTTCTTAGGTACAAAATTTTTCAGGAACTTTTTTTCAAAAAAATTCATTTTTGCCCTTTTTTCACCGTTTTTCCAATAATAATCCTCTTTTCTCACTAAAAAATACAAAAAGATTGAGAAAAAGAGGCGTATATTTCGTTATATACATAAAAGCAAGTATATTTGCCATACATTATTATATTAAATTAATTAATTTACAATTTACTATTACAAGAATGAACGAAACAAAAGAATTAGTAGTTAAAATAACAGAAGGCATTCAGGAAAAGAAAGGAAAGAATATTGTTATTGCAGATTTGACAAAGATAGACGATACTATCTGTAACTATTTTGTAATATGTCAAGGTAATTCACCGAGCCAGGTAATGGCTATAGTAGAATCTATCAAGGATTATGTCAGAATAGAAATGGGTATAAAACCTTACGCAATAGACGGAACAAAAAATGCACAATGGGTAGCTCTTGACTACAGCGATGTTATTGTCCATGTATTTTTGCCAGAACCAAGAGAATTCTATAATCTTGAACATCTTTGGGCAGATGCAAAATTAACTCACGTTCCAGATATTGACTAAAATTATTCATTTATCTAAAATCATAAGGAATACAAGTATATTATTAAAAGAAAACAGATTGTTTAACTGATAAATATGAGCGATAAACAGAATAAACAGAAAATAAACGTACCACGCCCCAATCTAAGTTGGCTATATATTCTAATTGCCATGGTTATGGGATATCTATACATAACCAGCGATGAAGGAAGTGCAAGCAAGCAGATAACTTACACTGAATTCAAAGATATGGTATCAAAAGGTTATGCCGATAAAATCATAGCATACGACAACAATACCGTGGATATGTTTATAAAGCCTGAAAACATAGTTGATGTTTTCAAGAAAGATGCTCCGAAAGTTGGGAAAAGTCCTTCAGTAAATGTACAGGTTGGTTCAATAGAATCACTTGACAAATTTTTGGATGAGGAGCAAAAGAACGGTAACTTTACCGGTTCCATAAGTTACGAAAAGAAAAGTGACTATTTCGGACTTATATTCTGGAATCTCTTGCCTATAGTATTCTTTATCGGACTAATGGTGTTCACTATGCGCCGCATGGGTGGAGGCGGTGGAGCCGGAGGACCTGGAAATGTGTTTAATGTAGGGAAGAGCAAGGCTCAACTTTTTGAAAAAGGAGCCAACAGAGTAACATTTAAGGATGTAGCGGGACAGACTGCTGCCAAACAGGAAATTCAGGAAATTGTAGAATTTCTCAAACAGCCGCAGAAATATACAGAATTGGGAGGTAAAATTCCTAAAGGAGCCCTTTTAGTTGGCCCTCCGGGAACAGGTAAGACTTTGCTTGCCAAAGCTGTTGCCGGTGAAGCCGATGTACCATTCTTCTCTATGTCCGGTTCAGATTTCGTGGAGATGTTTGTTGGTGTCGGTGCTTCACGTGTAAGAGACCTGTTCCGTCAGGCTAAGGAAAAATCTCCTTGCATTATTTTCATTGATGAAATAGATGCAGTGGGACGTGCCAGAGGTAAGAATCCAAGCATGGGTGGCAACGATGAAAGAGAAAATACACTCAACCAGTTGCTTACCGAAATGGATGGTTTCGGAACCAACAGCGGGGTTATCATACTTGCTGCAACAAACCGCGTTGATATTCTTGATAAGGCATTGCTTCGAGCAGGACGTTTCGACAGACAGATTTATGTTGACCTGCCAGACCTGAATGAACGTAAGGCTGTATTTGGTGTACACATCCGTCCGCTGAAATTAGACAATTCAGTTGACATAGACTTACTTGCCCGCCAAACTCCAGGCTTCAGCGGTGCAGACATTGCAAATGTTTGTAATGAAGCCGCACTTATTGCGGCACGTCACGGAAAGAATGCTGTAAGCAAAGATGACTTTATGGCTGCAATAGACCGAATAGTAGGTGGTCTTGAAAAGAAGTCGAAGGTTATGACAGCTGCCGAAAAACGTTCTATAGCTCTACACGAAGCTGGGCATGCTACTATTTCATGGTTCCTTGAACATGCAAATCCTCTTATTAAGGTAACTATAGTACCTAGAGGAAGAGCTTTGGGAGCAGCATGGTATCTTCCAGAGGAAAGACAGATTACCACAAAAGAGCAGATGCTTGATGAAATGTGTGCCACATTAGGAGGACGCGCAGCCGAGGAATTGTTTATTGGTCATATTTCTACCGGTGCGATGAACGACCTTGAAAGAGTTACCAAACAGGCATATGGAATGATAGCATATGCCGGCATGAGTGACAAACTTCCAAACTTATGTTACTACAGTAACGATGAATATAGCTTCAGCAAGCCTTATAGTGAACATACGGCTGAGCTTATTGACGAAGAAGTCAAGAAAATGATTGCTGAACAATATGCCCGTGCAAAAGAACTGCTCGACAAGCATAGAGAAGGTCATAACCGATTGGCTGAACTGCTTATAGAAAAAGAAGTAATATTTGCAGAAGATGTGGAAGCTATTTTCGGCAAACGTCCTTGGGCATCACGTTCTGAAGAGATTATGGCTCTTGAAGAACAAGCTATGGCAGAAGAGAAAGCAAAATCGGAAGAACAGGCTAAATTGGAAAATCTATCCGGAAGGACCGAGAATGATGACAACGGAAATACCAGCGTCAACAAGGAGAACGATTCTGCCGATAAAGCCGAAACTTCAGATTCAAAGGCCGAAAATGAAAATAATTCTGAAAGCAATAAATAATATAAAGCTTCAGAAAGTATATTGTAAAAGAATTTAAATCATACAGATTAAATTTACAATAATAATAGAATCTAAGACCATTTTTTAGCAGATTGGTCATAGATTCTATTATTTTTTTTATCTTTGCACATAAATAAAGAAATATTTTAGCATTAATTCCATAAAAGATCATGAAAAACAACTTTATATTAAGAACATTAACCGGAATTGTATTTGTGGCTGTATTAGTAGGATGTATCCTCGGCGGACCGGTTTCTTTCTCGATTCTCTTTGCAATAATAAGTGCACTTACCGTCAATGAATTCGGGAAGATAATAAGTATAAACAGCGAAACACAAATAAACAGACCTATATCCATGCTGTCGGCAGTATTTCTGTTCTTCGGTTTTGCGTATTTGGGTGTATCACCGGGCAATAATGGTGTTCTGGCACCATATCTGTTTCTTATAATATATATGTTAGTGAGTGAGTTGTATCTTAAAAAGAAAAATCCAATAAACAATTGGGCATATACAATGATGTCGCAATTATATATTGCATTACCTTTTGCACTACTTAACGTATTGGCATTTCATTCTACAGACTCAGCAATAGACCCTAACTCTACTACACAATATAATCCTATACTACCATTGTCAATCTTTATTTTCACATGGATAAACGACAGTGGAGCTTATTGCACAGGCGTATTGTTTGGCAAACACAGACTTTTTGAACGTATATCACCCAAGAAATCATGGGAAGGTTCAATAGGTGGAGGTGTTTTCTGTCTGATTGCCGCTGCTGTAATGGCACAATATTTTGATTTTCTTTCACTAACTGAATGGTTAGGACTCGCATTGGTAGTAGTTGTATTCGGAACGTGGGGTGATTTGGTGGAATCCTTAATGAAACGCACTATTGGAATAAAAGACTCAGGTAATATATTGCCGGGACATGGAGGAATGCTCGACAGATTTGACAGTACACTGCTTGCAGTTCCTGCAGCAGTGGTATATCTTTATTTCATATCGATGTAATAAAGATAAGAATAACAATAAATTAATTACCGCAGATATAGATTATAAATCACACCTATAAACAGCTTATAAATCAAGCCGATCATTACGGAAGCGAACACGTAATGACCGGCTTGATTTTTTGCTTGAAACTTTATGAATCCTTCTTACCCGAATATAAATATACAATACAATTACTGAATATACAATTAAAAGTAGAGTCATAATTCAAGTTATAATCAGAATCGGAAAATAAAAACACCTGAGTCAGAATATAAATACGAACAATAAGGAAACATTTACAAAGCAGATTTATGCTTTCTATTCCTTAGAAGATCTACTATAATTCCGGCAGCCCTGTGTGAAGCACCTTTATCTCCCAAAATACGCTTTAGTTCGCCATAACTTTCAAGCATTTTTTCTCTTGAACTTCCTCCTATCAGAATAGCCGACATTTCATCCTTAAGTTTCTTAACATTCATATCATCGGCAACCAGTTCTTTAACTGTCTCTGAATCTGTAATCAAGTTTACCAAAGATATATATTTCACTTTCAACAGATATTTTCTTAAGAAACTTACTATTTTACCGGCTGACATATAATAACAAACCACCTGAGGTACATTAAACAAGGCCGTCTCCAGTGTGGCTGTACCGGAAGTAACCATAGCTGCTGTAGAATGCTGAAGCAAACGATAGGTTTGTGAAAAGACAATTTTCACATCTTTTCCTATAAACTGACTGTAGAATTCACGAGAGATCCCTGGAGCACCGGCTACCACAAACTGATATTCAGGAAAATATCTTGAAGCCTCAACCATACGGGTAAGATTATCGCGAATTTCCTGTTTCCTACTGCCTGCAAGCATTGCAACAATAGGTTTATGCGACAAAGAATTATCCGATACGAAAGATTCGATATCGTATTTGTGGTCTTCGAGATATTCATACACAGAATCAACACAAGGATTACCAACATAATGTATTGGATAATTATGTTTTCTGAAAAACTCAACTTCAAACGGCAAAATAGAAAAGAGTTCGTCTATATCCCTCTTGATATTTTTAATTCGATGTTCTTTCCAAGCCCATATTTTTGGGGAAATATAATAATATACAGGAATATCTGACTTTTGTTTGATATATTGGGCTATCTTAAGATTAAAACCGGGATAATCAACAAGTATAAGTACATCAGGATTCCATTTTATTATATCCTCCTTACATATTTCCATATTACGGAATATTGTACGCAGATGCAGCAATACCGGAATAAATCCCATGTAGGCCATATCTTTGTAATGTTTCACAAGAGTTCCTCCTACAGACTGCATCAAATCGCCACCGAAAAAGCGAAACTCGGCCGACGAATCAACTTCCTTTATTGCTCGCATCAAATTGGATGCATGCAAGTCGCCCGAAGCCTCTCCTACTATCAGGTAATATCTCATAAGCCCTTAATTTATAGAATAAATAATATTTATAGATTCCAGGATTTCATATCCTCAAGCAGTTTATAAGCTGTTACATCTATCTGTGTTGGCGTAATGGCCACAAAACCATGTTCAAGAGCCCAATGGTCGGTATCCTGCGACAAAGGTTCATTGTTATGATACGAACCTGTAAGCCAATAATATCCTTTATTACGCGGATGCGAACATTCGGCAAATTCATTAGTCCACACTCCGTCGGTTTGGCGGCATATACGCACTCCATTCAGGTCAGCTGTGTCAGGAAAATTCACATTAAGACATGTTCCATATGGAAGACTCTTTTCCAGAACTGCCCCGACAATCTTTCTGATATAAGATATACAAGGTGAAAAATCTGCATCTGCAGAGTGGTTACACAGAGAAAAGCCAACAGAAGGTATTCCTTTCAGACAACCTTCTATTACCACTCCCATAGTTCCTGAATAATGAACATTAACAGATGAATTGTCGCCATGATTGATTCCACCAATTACCATATCAGGAGTACGCGGCACGATAGTGTGCAAAGCAAGTTTAACACAATCTACAGGAGTTCCAGTACATTTATATACAACAAGTCCTTCCTCCTCATGAAGTTTTTCGTAATGCACCGGAACTATAGAAGTAATGGCACCGGAGGCTCCGGAACGTGGTCCGTCGGGAGCAACTACTATCAAATCAGCAATATCACGTAGAGCCTTTATCAGTTCATTAATACCTTTAGCCTGAAAACCATCATCATTGGATAATAATAAAAGAGGTCTTTCTTTAATCATACACAAATATATTTATTTAGTCAATAATATAAGTGGTAAACCACCATTACCATAAGAAAACAGCGGTAAAGGTACAATCTTTCGGATAATATGACAAAAAATATGAGTAACAATGCGTTTACAAATCTTAATCTTCCCAAAAGTAACGCATGTTTTTAAACAGATTTGATTATATTTGTGGCGTCGGAGTTATTAACAAAAGAGGTGAGTTATCAACACTTTCAAGAAAAGTAATAGTTTTTTAATAGATACTGTCACCAATTATTAGTTACTTCGCAATCAGAATAAACTGATTAATATGGGAAAAATAATTGCTTTGGCCAATCAGAAAGGTGGAGTGGGAAAAACCACAACAACAATAAATCTGGCCGCATCATTAGCAACTCTGGAAAAAAAGGTATTGGTTATAGACGCAGATCCACAGGCAAACGCCTCTTCAGGACTGGGAGTTGACTTAAAGGATATCGACTGTTCTATTTATGAATGTCTTATCAATAAAGCCGATATAAGAGAAGCTATCTATACAACCGATATTGACGGATTAGACATTATACCATCTCACATAGACCTGGTGGGTGCCGAAATAGAGATGCTAAATTTAGAGAACAGAGAAAAGATAATGAAGAATGCATTGTCGCCAATGAAAAGTGAGTACGACTATATATTGATAGACTGTTCACCGTCATTGGGCTTGATAACCATCAATGCACTTACGGCAGCCGATTCAGTAATAATTCCTGTGCAATGCGAATATTTTGCACTCGAAGGTATCAGTAAGCTGCTTAATACAATAAAGATTATCAAGACAAAACTGAATCCGGCACTTGAGATAGAAGGTTTTCTGCTAACTATGTTCGACTCACGACTCCGTCTGGCAAACCAGATATACGATGAAGTGAAAAGACATTTTCAGGAACTTGTATTCAAGACCATTATTCAGCGAAACGTAAAATTAAGTGAAGCTCCAAGCCACGGAATACCAGCTATTCTTTACGATGCCGAATCGACTGGAGCAAAAAACCATTTGGCTTTAGCCAACGAAATAATAACAAAAAACAGTAAGTAAGCAATATGGCAGTACAGAAAAAATTTGCATTAGGCCGAGGACTCGACGCACTGATTTCAAACGAGGAGGTAAAAACCTCCGGCTCTTCATCTATAAATGAGATTGAATTGAGCAAGATTTCAGTGAATCCGAACCAGCCCCGACGTGAATTTGACCCAATAGCACTGCAGGAACTTGCCGACTCTATAGCAGAAGTAGGTATTATCCAACCTATCACCTTGAGACAGATAGATGAGAACTCTTATCAGATTATTGCAGGTGAACGCAGATATCGCGCTTCAATACAAGCCGGACTGAAAACTATTCCTGCATATATCAGAACTGCCGATGACGAGAATGTCATGGAAATGGCTCTGATAGAAAATATACAGAGAGAAGATCTTAATTCACTGGAAATAGCGTTGGCTTACCAGCATCTTATCGAGCAGTATGAACTTACTCAGGAGAGACTTAGCGAAAGAGTTGGCAAAAAAAGAACTACTATTGCCAATTATCTCCGACTGCTCAAGCTTCCTGCCCAGATTCAGGTTGCACTAAAGAATAAGGAAATTGATATGGGACACGCACGTGCTCTTCTAACACTTGACGACCCTAAGACTCAAATTAGAATATTCAATGAGATTATTTCTCAAAATTATTCTGTAAGAAAAGTTGAAGAAATAGTCAAAGCTCTCTCTTGCGGTGAAAGTATAACTGATGCTGAAGGTAAAAAAATAGCACCTAAAGGAGCCAGATTATCCGAAACTTACAGTTTGCTGCAAGACAAACTGTGTAATTATTTCGGGGCTAAGGTTCAACTTTCATGCAGTAATAAAGGCAAAGGAAAAATCAGTATTCCTTTCAACAGTGAAGCAGAACTTGAAAGAATTATGGAAATTCTGGATACGACAAAGGAAACTGAACAAAATTAATAATACATAAGTTTTGAAATCAAGATTTATTAAATATCTGACTTATATTGTAGCTTGTATCTCTGTAATGCTGTTAATGTATCCTACAGAGATGCAAGCTCAACGTGCTTTAAAGCACAGACAGGGACTACTGAAAAACGACTCTGTAAACACAAAGAAAAAAACAGAAGCAACAGACAGTCTTATTATCAGAAGTGCAGAAAAAGACTCGGTATCTTTAGATAAAGACTCTCTTTATACAGATGAGAACTTGAGAAAGATAGAATCACTTGAAGCACCTGTTGACACAGCTATGCTTTCAATGAAAAGTGATTCTGTAATGCAGCAGTCTCCCGTAAAACAGAAAAAAAGATGGATACCGGATTCTAACAAATCGGTATGGATGGCAATGGTATTGCCAGGTGCTGGACAAATATACAACCGCAAGTACTGGAAACTCCCAATTATATACGGAGGATTTGTGGGATGTGCCTATGCCTTGACATGGAATACAAAAATGTACAACGATTATTCACAGGCATATATAGATATAATGAGCGACAATCCTGCAAATGACAGCTACAAAGACTTCATACCATCATATATTGATATTGAAAGCAACAAAGAATATTATCAGAATCTATTCAAGAACGCTAAAGACGCATACCGCAGACAACGCGACTTGAGTATATTTGCTTTTATAGGTGTTTACCTTCTATCGGTTATCGACGCATATGTAGATGCCGAACTTTCCGATTTCGATATTTCAAAAGACTTGAGTATGAAATTGGAACCAACAGTATTTAACGATGTGTACCGCAAACGTCCTCAAGGAATAGGTTTGCAGTGTAATATCAAATTTTAAACCATGAAAAAGATTTTTATTTGCCTACTTACATTTTTAGGTTCATCGGCTATGTATGCACAAAGCCACGATGAAACCATTACAGTACAAAACGACTTGGGAGAGAAACAGGAGATACAATTGCCGGAAGGTATGCTTTCTACTACAGACAGCTTGTATCTTGACTGGATTTCGAAAAACTATATTACCCCCAACGACTGCATGATGAGCAAAGACAATCCTGTAGTAAGCGATTCACTGTTCATCGACAGACTTCAGCGCATCCCGGCAGTGATAGAAATGCCATATAATGATATTATCAAACAGTTTATTGACCTGTATGCTGTAAGACTTAGAGACAGAGTGGCATTCATGCTCAGCGCTAACAATTTCTACATGCCTATTTTCGAAGAAGCACTCGATTTATATGATCTTCCTCTGGAACTGAAATATCTTCCTGTTATAGAATCTGCTTTAAACCCTAATGCCACATCACGACAAGGTGCTGTGGGATTATGGCAATTTATGCTCAGAACGGCTAAAGCATACGGACTGGAAGTAAATTCTCTGGTAGACGAGAGAAAAGACCCTATTAAATCGACATACGCTGCAGCAAGATATCTGAAAGACCTGTATGATATTTACCATGACTGGAATCTTGTGCTTGCTGCATACAACTGCGGACCTGGCAATATCAACAAAGCCATCAGAAGAGCAGGAGGTGCAACAGACTTCTGGTCGATATACAATTTTCTGCCTAAAGAAACAAGAGGATATGTTCCTGGATTTGTTGCAGCAAACTACATTATGACATATTACTGCGAACACAATATCAGTCCGATGAAAATGCAGATGCCTGAGGGTACAGATACAATACACATCAACAGGAATCTGAATCTTAATCAGATAGCAGAGGTTTGCAAAATGAACATAGAACAGTTGAGAGCTCTTAACCCTGAACTGAAGAAGGATATAATACCGGGTAATCAGAAAACCTATGCCCTTAAACTTCCCAACAATATGGTGAGCTGTTTCCTCGAACACGAAGACAGTATATATAATTACAAGCCCAATGTATACAATACAAGAAGAGCTACTGTTGAAGTCACAACACCTAAAACAGCCGAAGTTTATCACAAAATCAAAAATGGTGATACACTGGGAGGTATAGCAGCAAAATACGGAGTAAGCGTAAATCAGTTGAGAAGGCTCAATGGCATTAAAGGCAACAATATAAGAGCCGGAAAGACCATAAGAGTAAGATAAGAACAAAAGAAATAAAAATTAGAGCAAGTATTTCAAATATTTTCATTGAAATACTTGCTTTTTTTTTAATATTTCATATTTTTGCACTTATGTATTTTTTGGGAGGAATATGTATATGACTGATGATAAACTAACTCAAGAACAAGCCGATGAAAAAGTAATAAACGAGGCTTTCGAAGAATTGCTTGAAAGATATCTTGAAAGCAGACATCGCAAAAAGGTTGAAATTATTACCAAAGCTTTTAATTTTGCCAAACAAGCTCACAAAGGCGTAAGAAGACGTTCCGGTGAGCCTTATATATTGCATCCAATTGCAGTAGCACGCATTGCATGCTGCGAGATAGGTCTCGGCTCTACATCTATATGTGCCGCTCTGCTGCATGATGTGGTTGAAGATACAGATTATACCGTAGAAGACATCGAAAACCTGTTCGGAGAAAAAATAGCACTTATAGTAGACGGCCTGACAAAGATTTCAGGAGGTATTTTCGGAGACAGAGCCTCGGCACAAGCCGAAAATTTCAAGAAGCTCCTGCTTACCATGAACGATGATATCAGGGTTATTCTTATAAAAATATCCGACAGACTTCATAATATGAGAACCTTGGGATCTATGCTGCCAAGCAAGCAGTATAAGATTGCAGGTGAAACATTATATATATATGCTCCGTTGGCAAACAGACTTGGTCTGAATAAAATAAAGACAGAGTTAGAAGACCTCAGTTTTAAATACGAACATCCTGAAACATATAAGCAAATACAGTCAAAACTGGAGGCTACACAAGCCGAACGCGACAGTCTGTTTGCTGAGTTTACGGCACCTATAAAGGAACAGCTCAACAAAATGGGCCTCAAATACAGAATTCAGGCAAGAATAAAATCGCCGTATTCTATTTGGAGTAAAATGCAGGCCAAGCATATCACTTTCGAAGAAATATTTGATATACTGGCTGTGCGTATTATATTTGAACCAGAAAGCATGGATAAAGAAGCAAACGACTGCTTCAATATTTATGTTGCCATTTCAAGTATCTATAAACCACATCCCGACCGTCTGAGAGACTGGGTAAACCATCCTAAAGCAAACGGATATCAGGCTCTGCATGTAACCCTTATGAGCAATAAGGGACAATGGATAGAAGTCCAGATAAGAAGTGAAAGAATGAATGAGATAGCAGAACAGGGGTTTGCAGCTCACTGGAAATATAAGGAAGGTGGTATTACAGAAGACGAAGGTGAACTTGGAAAGTGGCTTCACACCATTAAGGAAATACTGGACGACCCACAGCCCGATGCACTCGACTTCCTTGATACCATAAAACTAAACCTTTTTGCTTCAGAAATCTTTGTATTTACCCCTAAAGGGGAAATCAAGACCATGCCACAAAACTGTACTGCACTCGACTTTGCCTTTTCTATTCACACCTTCCTCGGAAGCCATTGTATAGGAGCCAAAGTAAACCACAAACTTGTGCCGTTAAGTCATAAGTTACAGAGTGGCGACCAGGTGGAAATACTTACTTCAAAATCACAGAAAGTTAAAGCCGACTGGATTAACTTTGCAACTACAGCAAAGGCCAAGGCCAAAATTCTTGCTATCCTTAGAAGAGAAAGAAAAGAATTGCAACAGGAAGGTGAAGATATGATTCATGAATTCTTCACCCAGCAGGAACTTACATATAACGATGAGAACATTAATAAAATATGTAAGTTACATCAGGTAAAATCATTAGAAGACCTTGCATATCAGGTGGGACAAAAGGTTATCAAACTTGGTGAGGCCGATATTAATGAACTTAAGGAAAAACAAGTCAACAACGGCTGGAAGAAGTTTATACCGTTCCCATTCGGAGGAAGCAAGAGCAAGAGTCAGGGACAACAAAATGCCGAAAGTAATGCGCCTTTAGATATCGACAAGAAAAAAATACTTAAACTTACTCCCGACAATATACAGAAAAACTATATAATAGCCGACTGCTGCAAGCCTATTCCTGGTGATGATGTATTGGGATACATCGACGATAACAACAGAATTATCATCCACAAGTTGAATTGTCCTATCGCATCCCAACTCAAGTCAAGCTTCGGCAACAGACTACTTGCGGTACAATGGGAAATCGGAAAAGCACTCAACTTCCCTGTCAATCTATATGTAAAAGGTATAGACGGTATAGGAATACTTAATAAAGTAACCGAAATCATATCCCAACAGCTTAACGTAAATATACATAAGTTGCATATAGAATCAAATGACGGTATATTCGAAGGGCGTATACAACTCTTTGTACACGATGTAGATGACGTAAATGCAATATGCAACAATCTGAAAAAGATAGAGAACGTAAAACGCGTTACAAGAATTGAAAATTTCGATGATACAACACTCGAAGTCTAATATTTTCTCATCAAGTCATATAATCGAGCTCCTTACGAATACTAAGGAGCTCTTCTTTTATAGCTTTAAGCCGTTCTACTATATCAGCATTCCTTGCAGCAACATCCTTATTCTGCTTAAGCCTCTGTTTGGCCCCGGCAAGAGTCATACCCTTTTCTTTAACAAGATGATATACCAAACGTATATTTTCAATATCTTCTTTCCTATACTGACGGATGTTACCGCCTGCCTTCTTTGGAGAAATAAATGGAAATTCTTTTTCCCAGTATCTGAGCAGTGACTCTTTTACTCCAAACATCTGTGCCACTTCACTTATAGAATAATATAATTTGAGTTCTTTTTCTGAACGAAATGCCATAACCGCTAATGTGTATGTGTATATATTTTTATAATTAAAATCAATCGTAAACTTTTCCGTGGTTGGCTGCAATTTCAACCATTCTGTCATAATCCTCAGCATTCAAATCCATGAAATAATAGTTCACAGGATTTACCACCTTACCCTTTACATGTACCTCATAATGCAAGTGCGGACCGGTACTCTTTCCGGTACTTCCCACCTTTCCTATAATCTCACCTCTCACCACGTTTTGCCCTACCCTTACATCAATCTTACTAAGGTGAGCATATTTGGTTACATACCCAAAACCATGGTCAACAGTTATACAGTTGCCATAAAGTCCTTCCCAACCTGCTTTTATAACCCTTCCATTACCTGTCACATACACAGGAGTACCGGTATTTGCCGAGAAGTCCATTCCGGCATGAAACTTCACAGTCTTATATATAGGGTCGATACGTGTACCATAACCCGAAGCAGTCTGTTTCAGATTCTTGTTGGCCACAGGCTGTATAGCCGGAATACATTCCAGCATTTCATCATGTTTCTTACACATCTCCACCACGTCATCAAAGGACTCAGACTGAATATAAATCTGACGAGCCAAAAGGTCCATTTTCTGCGAAGTTGAAACCACAAGTCTCGAATTGGCCATACCCATAAGCTCCTCATACCTGTTGGTATTGCCATAACCGGCAGTTCTCAACTCGTCATTAACCGGATCAGCCTGCATTATAACACGATAAAGATTATCATCACGCTGCTGAAGCTTGCTCATAACATTCAGAGCCTCATCCAGACGTGTAGAAAGAATATGATACTGAGCCTGCAGCTGTGAGTTCTCTATCCTAAGGTTCTTTTCGGAAGGAGAGCCGAAAATAAGCAACAATACCAGGAAACTTCCGGCACCGAACCCCATTCCTACAAAAAGGCGGCGCAGATAGCTCATTATTCTTTGTCGCACAGTAGGATAAATTCTGTCGTATGTGCGAGTTTTAGGATTATAAATATAGTATACTTTACGCATTCTGAGTCTTTTTATGAAAAAATAAGATACGAAATATCAATATTTTGCATCAAACTTAATGACAAAAATAATAAAACCAATTATCTTTGCAAATCAATTTTTGGAATATTAACTAAGAAGAAATATACAATATGTTGACAGCAAACGAAATCCGCGACTCATTTGTTAAATTCTTTGAGTCAAAAGGACATCAGATTGTGCCTTCAGCACCTATGGTTATCAAAGATGACCCAACACTGATGTTCACCAATGCAGGTATGAACCAGTTTAAGGATATAATCCTTGGAAATCACCCTGCAAAGTACAAACGTGTAACCGACTCACAGAAATGTCTTCGTGTAAGCGGTAAGCATAACGACCTTGAAGAAGTGGGTCATGATACATACCACCACACAATGTTCGAAATGTTGGGTAACTGGTCTTTCGGCGACTATTTCAAGAAAGAAGCCATTACATGGGCTTGGGAATTCCTTGTAGACGTTCTTAAAATTGACCCGGCAAATCTTTATGCGACTGTTTTCGAAGGTAGTGCAGAAGAAGGTCTTGAACGCGATAATGAAGCTGCTTCATACTGGGCACAGTTTATGCCTGAAGACCATATCATAAACGGAAACAAGAAAGACAACTTCTGGGAAATGGGTGATACAGGTCCTTGCGGTCCATGTTCTGAAATACATATCGACCTCCGTACAGAAGAAGAACGCGCAAAAGTTCCGGGACGCGAACTTGTAAACCACGACCATCCGCAGGTTATAGAAATATGGAACCTTGTATTCATGCAATACAACCGCAAAGCCGACGGAAGCCTTGAACCACTTCCTGCAAAAGTAATCGATACAGGTATGGGATTCGAACGTCTGTGTATGGCTATGCAGGGAAAACGTTCAAACTACGATACAGATGTTTTCCAACCAATTATCAAAGTTATCGGCGACCTGGCAGGTGTATCATACGGAAAAGATGAAAAGACCGATGTTGCAATGCGCGTAATAGCCGACCATATCCGTACTATAGCATTCTCAATTACCGACGGACAGCTTCCTTCTAACGCAAAAGCCGGATATGTAATCCGCCGTATCCTGCGTCGTGCAGTCCGCTATGCATACACATTCTTAGGACAGAAACAAGCATTTATGTATCGCCTTGTTCCGGTGCTTATAGAAAATATGGGTGGCGCATATCCTGAACTTAAGGCTCAGCAGGGACTTATAGAAAAAGTTATAAAGGAAGAAGAAGAATCATTCCTCAGAACACTCGAAACCGGTATTCGTCTGCTCGACAAGACTATGGCCGAAACTAAAGCTGCCGGAAAGACAGAAATCAGTGGTGTAGACGCATTTACACTATACGATACATTCGGATTCCCATTCGACCTTACAGAACTTATCCTACGCGAAAACGGACTTACTGCCGATGTTGCAGGTTTCGAATCGGAAATGGAAAAACAGAAAGCCCGTGCACGTAATGCCGCAGCAGTTGAAACAGGCGACTGGGTTACACTCAACGAAGGTGAGACTACATTCGTAGGTTACGACTATACAGAATACGAAACATCAATTCTGAGATACCGTCAGATAAAGCAGAAGAACCAGACTCTTTACCAGATTGTGCTTAGTGATACTCCTTTCTATGCAGAAAGCGGTGGTCAGGTAGGTGATACAGGTGTATTGGTAAGTGAATTCGAAACAATAGAAATCATTGACACAAAGAAGGAAAACAACCTTCCTATCCATATCACAAAGAAACTTCCGGAACATCCTGAGGCTCCTATGATGGCATGTGTAGACACCGACAAGCGTGATGCATGCGCTGCAAACCACTCTTGTACACACTTGCTCGACGAAGCACTCCGTCAGGTTCTCGGTACTCACGTAGAACAGAAAGGTTCTTTGGTAACACCAGACTCTTTGCGTTTCGACTTCTCTCACTTCCAGAAGGTAACTCCAGAACAGATTCGTGAGGTAGAACACCTGGTTAATGCCAAGATACGTGAAAACGTTCCTCTCACAGAATACCGTAACCTTCCTATCGAAAAGGCTAAGGAACTGGGTGCCATTGCATTGTTCGGTGAAAAATATGGCGACGAAGTACGTGTAGTTCAGTTCGGTTCTTCTATAGAGTTCTGTGGTGGTACACACGTATCGGCTACAGGTAAGATTGGTATGGTGAAGATTATCTCCGAAAGTTCTGTTGCCGCAGGTGTACGCCGTATAGAAGCAGTTACAGGTGCTAAGGTAGAAGAAATGCTTGATACAGTTCAAGATACACTTGCCGACCTGAAAGCTCTGTTCAACAATGCTCCAGACCTGAAAGTAGCAATTACAAAATATATAGAAGAGAACGCAGGCCTGAAGAAACAGGTAGAGGAGTTCATGAAAGAAAAAGAAGCTGCTGTCAAGTCAAAACTTATAGAAGGAGCAAGAGAAGTCAACGGTGTAAAAGTTATCAGTTCTGTACTTCCTCTTCCGGCAGATGCAGTCAAGAACATTGCATTCCAGCTTAAGGGACAGATTTCAGAAAATCTGTTTGTAGTAATAGGTAGCGTATACGAAAACAAACCATTGCTTACAGTTATCATGAGCGACGACCAGGTTAAGGCCGGTCTTAATGCCGGTCAGCTTGTACGTGAAGCTGCCAAGTTGATTCAAGGTGGTGGAGGTGGTCAGCCTCACTTCGCAACTGCAGGAGGTAAGAATGCAGATGGAATCAACGCAGCTGTCGACAAGGTTATAGAACTTGCAGGCTTCTAATATCACTACAAAGAAATTATATTACAAAAAATATTTCTTAATCCAAATCATAAAAAATCCTGTTCATGAAAAAATGAGCAGGATTTTTTTATGTCCGCACTTAAAATAAAATGCGGTCATGTTTTAATTAAAACACGGCCGTATTCAAACCAAAACTTGACCGCATTTTAAATAAACGCCGAAAGCTTTGGAAATACACATCAATTTTGTACTTTTGTGGTAAAAGCGTGAATAACGCGAAACAGTATTGTATATATATAAATTTTAACAAAAAGAATCTGATATGGCTAAATTTAAAAGAATTCTTCTTAAGTTGAGCGGCGAAAGTCTCATGGGAGAAAAGAAATACGGTATAGACGAAAAACGTTTGGGCGAATACGCGCAGCAGATCAAGGAAATCCACGACATGGGTATCCAGATAGGCATAGTAATAGGAGGCGGAAACATATTCCGTGGACTTAGCGGAGCCGGAAAAGGTTTCGACAGAGTGAAAGGCGACCAGATGGGTATGCTTGCAACCGTAATCAATAGCCTTGGATTAAGCTCGGCACTTGTAGCAGCCGGAGTAAAGGCACGTGTTCTCACAGCTATCCGCATGGAACCTATAGGTGAATTCTATACCAAATGGAAAGCTATAGAAGCAATGGAAAACGGCGAAGTAGTAATCATGTCGGCCGGAACAGGTAACCCATTCTTTACAACAGATACAGGTTCTTCACTGAGAGGTATCGAAATAGAAGCAGATGTAATGCTTAAGGGTACAAGAGTAGACGGTATTTATACAGCCGATCCGGAAAAAGATCCTACAGCGACAAAATTCGATGAAATTACATACGACGAAGTTCTTTCAAGAGGACTTAAGGTTATGGACCTTACAGCAACGTGCATGTGTAAGGAAAACAACCTGCCTATAATAGTTTTCGATATGGATACAGTAGGCAACCTCAAAAAGGTAATGTCGGGCGAAAACATAGGAACACTTGTTCACAACTGATAATTCACGTATTCAAAAGAATCTGAATTTACTTTTCATACAACATACATATAACGGTTGGCAGAATAAGATATCAAATGCATGAATAGAGAAATACAAATCCTATTCCTACAGAATCATTATTCTGCCAACCGTTTTTTATATTCTGATAAAGCAGGAACTAATCATCTATCACAAACTTCCTCATCTCAGCATTCTTCATGTGAGGTATAGAACGCAGACTGTCGACACCTATTCCAGATATCTGCGCCTCTATGGAACGGTTTATCTGTCCATGCGCAACAACGAGCACACACCTGTCCCTGTAATTTGATTTAAGATATTCCACAAAACGTCCAGCCCTGTCGTACAGCATTTCACGAGTTTCCGCATCATCGGGCAAATTCTTGATATTTACAGAATTTATAAGAACACCTGTCCACTTTCCCCAATCTATTTCTCTAAGCAAAGCTGTCTTCTCCCACGGAAGTTCTCTATACTTCACAGCAACATCCATAGCAATATTCACAGTATCGACCACCCTCTGCAAGTCACTGCTCACAATACAGTCGATGTTCAGATTCTGGAGCTCCCCACCTAACATGCGAGCCTGTTCCCTACCCTCTTCGGTAAGTTTGCCGGGCAAGTGTCCCTGAAAAATATGCATTAAATTCTCTTCCGTCTGTCCGTGACGAACCAAATATACAGTAATCATAAATCAAGAAAAAATAAAATGATGCACAAAGATACGCAAAAGCAAACTAATAATATCTGTAAAACTATTGCAAAAGAGCAAAAAAACACATACTTTTGTTGACTTAAAATATTATCACATAATTGGATATTGAGAGAAATCAAAATAATTGCATAACTTAAAAACTAAAAAATAATGGCAGATTCAAAAACAATCATCAGCGAAGCTGAAGAGAAAATGGACATGGCAGTCATGTACCTCGACGACGCATTGGCACACATCCGCGCCGGAAAAGCAGACGTTCGTTTATTGGATGGTATCCGTGTAGATTCATACGGAAGTATGGTTCCTATCAACAACGTAGCAGCTGTTACAACTCCTGATGCAAGAAGCATTGCTATCAAGCCATGGGACAAAAGCATGTTCCGCGTTATTGAAAAAGCTATCATCGACTCAGAACTTGGCATCATGCCTGAAAACAACGGCGAAATTATCCGTATCGGTATACCTCCATTGACAGAGGAACGCCGTAAACAACTCTCAAAACAGTGTAAGGCTGAAGTTGAAACAGCTAAGGTTAGTATCCGTAATGCACGCCGTGATGCTATCGATGCACTTAAGAAAGCTGTAAAGGATGGTATGCCTGAAGATGAACAGAAGAACGGAGAAGCAAAACTTCAGAAAGTTCACGATAAATATATCAAGCAGATAGACGATATGTTCATCGCTAAGGATAAAGAAATCATGACTGTATAATATAATTACAGATACTGAAAGAAGAACCTGAATTTACATTTAATGCAGACAGAATGTAAATTCGGATTCTTCTTTTATTGTTTAAATATGCAGCCTCAACAGGTATGGCTGAAAATACAATCAGAACATACAAAATTCATATTTTTAGGTATATTATATAATTACGTTTATTAAAACAATAGAAACTTGAACAAAGGATTAGTTATAAAAAATACAGGCAGCTGGTATCTCGTAAAAACAGACGAGGGACGCCTGGTGGAATGTAAAATCAAAGGCAATTTCCGCCTTAAAGGTATCAAAAGTACAAATCCTGTGGCTGTAGGCGACAGAGTAAAAATCGTTATCAATCAGGAAGGTACTGCATTTATAACTGAAATAGAAGACCGCAAGAACTATATAATCCGACGTTCTTCAAATCTCTCCAAACAGTCGCACATCATCGCATCCAACTTAGACCAGTGTATGCTTGTGGTGACAATAAACTATCCAGAGACTTCTACCATATTCATCGACCGTTTCTTAGCATCGGCCGAAGCTTACAGGGTACCGGTATGCCTTGTTTTCAACAAAACAGACAGGTATTCTGAAGAAGAAAACAGATATCTCGACGGAATTATCAATCTTTACACACACATAGGATATCCGTGTTTCAAGGTTTCTGCACTCAACAATACCGGAGTGGAGGAAATAAAGAAGGCATTGGAAGGAAAAGTTACTCTTTTCTCAGGACATTCGGGCGTGGGAAAATCTACACTGATTAATGCCATACTGCCGGAACAGAACCTTAAGACCGGCGAAATCTCTACGGCTCACAATAAAGGAATGCACACCACCACATTCTCAGAAATGTTTCCGGTTGACGGAGACGGATATATTATAGACACTCCGGGGATTAAAGGTTTCGGAACTTTCGATATGAAAGACGAAGAGGTGGGACATTACTTCAAAGAGATTTTTGAATTCTCGGCCAACTGCAAGTATGGCAACTGCACACACCGTCACGAACCCGGATGTGCTGTCAGAGAAGCCGTGGAGAAACATTATATAAGCGAATCAAGATATACATCTTATCTGAATATCCTTGAAGATAAGGAAGAAGGAAAGTACCGTTCTGCATTCTAAACTATAAATTAATACTTTACGAAATGAAAAAAAATACAATATTCACACTCATTTTAGCAGCACTTTGCAGCTTTGCTACAATTGGCAGTGCCGATGCCAAATCGAAAAAGAAAGAACCGACAGCCGAAGAGAAAGGTCTGTCTGTAATTAACATGACAAACGCAAAGGCCCAGATAGGCTTCCTTGCATGCGATGAACTTGAAGGAAGAGAAGCCGGACGTGTGGGAGGAAGAATTGCGGGCAACTATATCGTTTCTCTCCTTCAGCAGATGGGAATGCAACCATTATACGATGATTTCTTCCAGCCGTTCGAGGCCTACAGAGTAGAACGTCAGAAAAAGGGACGTCTTCAGGTGCACCCTGATTCTATAGCGATAATAAAGCAAGGAGTACACCAGAAGTATAATATGAGAAATATACTTGCCAAAATAGAAGGAAAAAACAAAGATGAGATAGTTGTAATAGGTGCACACTACGACCATCTTGGAGTTGACCCTATGCTAGATGGCGACAAGATATATAATGGAGCCGACGACAATGCTTCAGGAGTATCGGCCGTATTGCAGATTGCAAAGGCTTTCCTTGCCACCGGGCAACAGCCTGAGCGAACTGTCATCTTCGCACTTTGGGACGGAGAAGAAAAAGGTCTCTTAGGCTCACAGTCGTTTGCCCTCACTTTCCCTGATATGGACAAGGTAAAGGGATATCTGAACTTCGACATGATAGGCCGCAATAATAATGAGAGCAAACCAAAGCATGTAGTATATTTCTACACAGAAAGTACTCCTGTATTCGGTGAATGGCTGAAGAACGATATAGAAAAATACAATCTTCAGCTGGAGCCTAACTACCGTCCGTGGGACAAGCCTGTGGGAGGAAGTGACAACGCAACATTCGCTAAGAGAAACATTCCTATAATGTGGTATCACACCGACGGACATCCCGACTATCATATGCCTGGTGATGAGGCACATAAAATCAACTGGGAGAAGGTAGTTGAAATAACAAAGGCATCATTCCTCGGAATGTGGAAAATGGCCAATGAAAAGTTCTGATAACACGGCAAAAACATTTATATAATTAATTATAATACACAATAAAACAATATATCGGATAAGGATTTAGTGTAACTGTATCATACTGTTTTTATCTCCTTATCCGATATAAACTATTATAACAGATGGGATTATTTATTCGCAAAAGCATAGAACAACTACAATCGGAAGCTAACGAATCGGGGAATAAATCATTAAAAAGAGTACTTGGCCCTGTCAGTCTGATAGCCTTAGGCGTAGGAGTGATAATAGGTGCCGGACTTTTTTCAATAACAGGTACAGTTGCATCTGAATATACCGGTCCTGCCATTACACTATCATTCATAATAGCAGCCATAGGTTGCTGTTTTGCCGGACTCTGTTATGCAGAATTCGCATCTATGATACCAGTTGCAGGCAGTGCATATACATATTCATACGCCACTATGGGCGAACTCATTGCCTGGATTATAGGCTGGGACCTGGTTCTGGAATACACAGTAGCGGCCACAACCGTAAGTATAAGCTGGAGCAGATATATGGTAGTATTCCTGCAAAGTATAGGCATAGAACTGCCACACGCATTTACCGCCTGCCCATGGGACGGAGGTATAATAAACATTCCGGCCATGCTCATAGTTGTGCTCATGAGTATAATACTGATGCGCGGAACTTCGGGCAGCTCTTTGTTCAACGGTTTAATTGTATTTCTTAAAATAGCTGTAATACTTGTATTTGTAGTTCTTGGATGGAAATTCATACAGACTGAAAACTACACTCCATACATTCCGGCCAACACAGGTCACCTCGGTGAGTTCGGTTTTTCAGGAATATTGAGAGGAGCAGCCATAGTATTCTTCGCATTTTTAGGTTTCGATGCCGTAAGTACAGCAGCACAGGAAACAAAGAATCCGAAACGCGACATGCCTATTGGTATACTGGTTTCACTTCTTGTATGTACAGTACTTTATATTCTGTTTGCCCACGTAATGACAGGTGTGGCCCACTACACCGATTTCAAGGGCCAGGTAGGTATAGCACCTGTTGCCGTAGCCATACAGAACATGGGCACAGCAGATGCATCTGGAATAATACAGCCGGCATATCCATGGATGAATAAAGCCATAATACTTGCCATACTTTTCGGCTACTGTTCAGTAATCATGGTAACACTGATGGGACAAAGCCGTGTATTCCTGAGTATGAGCCACGACGGTCTGCTTCCTAAATTCTTCTCCCAAATCAACGAGAAGACAAGAACACCGATGAAAAGCAACCTGCTGTTTATGGTAATAGTAAGCATCATGGCAGGAATTGTACCGGCTCAGGTGGCAGGAGAGATGACAAGTATAGGTACTCTTTTGGCCTTTACATTGGTATGTGCCGGTATTCTCATAGTAAGAAAGACCATGCCCGATGCACCAAGAGCATTCAAGACTCCTTTTGTTCCGGCAGTTCCTATTCTCGGCATACTTACATGCCTGTGCATGATGTGTTTCCTTCCGGCAGATACATGGATAAGACTTGTACTATGGATGCTTGTGGGACTCGATGTTTATGCACTTTACGGAATAAAGCACAGCAAGCTCGAACATGATGTAAAAGTCAGAAAAGGTGATATGGTACTGAATATAATGGGAATCACACTTGCGGTACTAAGTATAATAACCGGACTTTGGCATCAGCAGACCGTGGGCTGGGAATCGGACATGACACTGCTTTATATATCATTCTTTTTTGCCATTACACATTGTGCATATTACATGTTCAGAATGTGGAAACAGTCGCAACCGTAAAACAGGGAATAATTAATGACTAACCAAGCATTCGGCACATTTTTATACAAAAAAACATTAAAATAAGTTATAATATAGAGTATAGCCCAGAAAATAAGAAATTTATACTACCTCTTATTTGAAAAAAAGTAGTTATTTTACAACGAATTATGCAAACTATAATTCAAGGTTATAAAATAACTACTTTTTTTACGATTAAAGAACAACAGATGAAAAAAGAATTATTAATGCTCGCTGTACACGCTTCGTTGGAAGCGGGTGCAAAGATTATGAGCGTATATACAGACCCTGATTCCGATTTTGAAATAGAAAAAAAGGCTGACAATTCCCCTCTTACAATTGCCGACCGCAAATCTCATGAAGTCATATCGGAAATTCTTAGCACAACCGGCATTCCTGTTCTAAGCGAAGAAGGCAAAAAGTTGCCCTACGAAACAAGAAAAAGCTGGAATGAACTATGGATTGTAGATCCTCTCGACGGGACTAAAGAGTTTATAAAGAAAAACGGTGAATTTACCGTAAATATAGCATTCGTAAAGAACGGTGTACCTATGTCGGGAGTAATCTATATACCTGTAAAAAAAGAATTATATATTGGCGACAGTGAATACGGAGCATACAAGATTTCTGATATCACAGAAATATCAGCAGAAGAAGCTTTCGACTCCCTCGTTTCACATGCAGAAACCCTTCCTCTAAAGAAAAACAATGATGAAAACGGCATACAGGAAAAACAAAACATTGTTATAGTAGCTTCACGTTCTCATCTTTCAGCTGAAACAGAAGAGTTTATAAACAGGATGAAGTCTGTTTACAAGTCGGTTGAGACCGTTTCAAAAGGCAGTTCGCTGAAATTGTGTCTCATAGCAGAAGGCAATGCCGACATATATCCTCGTTTTGCTCCAACAATGGAATGGGACACTGCTGCCGGACATGCAATAATAAAGGCCGCCGGCAAAGACGTATATCACACAGATGAGATAACACCACTTAAATATAATAAGGAAGATTTACTAAATCCTTGGTTTATTGCAAAATAAAAAACAGAAAATGACTTTTGAAATTATAATAGTACTCATTTCTCTTATTGGAATGCTTGCTGCACTTATAGCCGACAAGATGAGACCGGGAATGATTCTTTTTTCCGTTCTTGTCATTTTTCTGTGTGCAGGTATCCTTTCGCCAAAGGAAATGCTTGAAGGATTCAGCAACAAAGGAATGATTACCGTAGCCATGCTGTTTTTAGTGAGTGAAGGAATCCGTCAGAGTGGAGCTCTAACCAAACTAATCAAGAAGTTACTGCCTGTAGACAACACTAATGTTATAAAGTCACAAGTCAGAATGTTGCCAAGTATCGCATTCATTTCTGCTTTTCTTAACAATACTCCGGTGGTAGTTATCTTTGCACCTATCATAAAGAGATGGGCAAATTATGTAAAGCTGCCAGCCACGTATTTTCTGATACCGCTTTCGTATGTTACTATTTTAGGAGGTATGTGTACTCTTATTGGAACATCTACCAATCTGGTGGTTCACAGCATGATTCAGGATGCAGGAATGCAGGGGTTCTCCATGTTCGAGCTCGGCAAGGTAGGAATTTTCATAGCGTTGGCAGGCATATTATATCTATTTGCCTTCTCTACAAGACTTCTGCCCTCCGAAAGAAAAGAACTGATACCAAGTGAAGACGACTCTTCACTTCACACTGTAGAAGCCATAATAGGTCCTCGATTTCCTGGTATCAACAAACGCATATCCGACTTTGACTTCAAAAGACACTACGGTGCCGAAATTAAAGAATTGAAGCGTGGTGGTAATACGTATACCAACCTGTCAAAACTGCGTTTCAGGGAAAATGATACATTGGTTATCATGGCAGATGACAGCTTTATAAAGACATGGGGTGAATCTTCGGTATTTATAATGCTGGCCAACGGTAAAGAACAGGAGCCGGCCGGAAAGAAAAAAAGATGGCTTGCACTTACACTGCTGGTTATGATGATTATCGGTGCAACTGTAGGCGAACTGCCTGCCGTTCAGGAGGCTTTGCCTGAGGGTATTAAGCTTGATATGTTTTTCTTCGTGTCAATTACCACTGTAATAATGGCATGGACAAAGATTTTTCCGCCGCGGAAGTATACCAAATACATCTCATGGGACGTTCTTATTACCATAGCATGTGCCTTCGGTATAAGCAAGGCTATGGCTAATTCGGGTGTGTCCGATTTAATTGCATCACATATTATAGGATTAAGTAAAAGCTACGGACCATATGTTCTGCTTGCTGTTATGTTTATTATAACAAATATTTTCACCGAACTTATAACAAACAATGCGGCAGCAGCACTATCCTTCCCTATTGCGTTGTCAATATCAAATCAGTTGGGAGTAAGTTCGATGCCATTTTTCGTTATAATATGTATGGCGGCATCGGCAAGTTTTTCCACTCCTATAGGCTACCAGACCAACCTTATAGTGCAAGGTATAGGAAACTATAAGTTTACAGACTTTGTACGCATCGGTCTGCCTCTGAATATCATAACATTTCTTATATCTGTATTGCTTATACCACAGATATGGCCGTTCTGAAATCAGGCCAATGTTTTTATATTCAAGTATTGAAAAATAATACAAGAACTAAAGAAATTAACAAGGACAAAAAGAAACAAATAAAATATGGAAAATCCTAATAATATCTATCCTATATTCGACAGAATGCTGACAAGAGCCGACAAGGAAGAACTGCTCAAGCAGCATAGTGTAATGATATGGTTTACAGGACTTAGCGGTTCAGGAAAAAGTACCATTGCCATAGCATTGGAACGAGAGTTGCAAAAGCGCGGACTGTTATGCCGTATACTCGATGGCGACAATATAAGAAGCGGAATAAACAACAACTTAGGATTCTCGGAAGAGGATAGAATAGAAAATATTCGCCGTATTGCGGAAATAGGAAAACTATTTGTAGATACAGGAATTATAACAATAGCGGCGTTCATCAGCCCGAATAATGATCTTAGAGAAATGGCAGCCAACATAATTGGCAAAGATAACTTTCTTGAAATCTTTATAAGTACCCCTCTCGAAGAATGTGAAAGAAGAGATGTAAAAGGGCTGTATGCCAAGGCAAGACGAGGTGAAATTAAAAACTTCACAGGAATTTCGGCACCTTTTGAGGCTCCGGAAAACCCTGCCTTGTCGCTTGATACATCTGTACTTTCTGTCGAAGAATCGGTCAACAGACTGCTGGAACTGATTCTACCAAAGGTTTCTAAATAATTATAATAAACAGGCCGGCAAACATCAGGCAAGGAAACCAGCAAGTACAGTACAAATATGTTGAATAATATATAGTAAACCCATATAAAATTATGAACGAAGAATATAAACTCAGCCACCTTAAAGAACTCGAAGCAGAGTCAATACACATTATACGTGAAGTGGCTGCCGAATTCGAAAACCCTGTAATGCTTTACAGTATTGGAAAAGATTCGTCTGTTATGGTGCGTCTGGCAGAAAAAGCTTTTGCACCGGGAAAGGTTCCTTTTCCTCTTATGCATATAGACTCTAAATGGAAATTCAAGGAAATGATCCAGTTTAGAGATGAGTATGCAAAAAAATATGGCTGGAACCTTATAGTAGAAAGTAATATGGAAGCCTTTAAGGCAGGTGTAGGACCGTTTACTCATGGCAGCAAGGTTCATACCGACCTGATGAAGACTCAGGCTTTGCTTGCAGCACTCGACAAATATAAATTTGACGCTGCCTTTGGTGGAGCAAGAAGAGACGAAGAGAAATCCCGCGCAAAAGAACGTATATTCTCTTTCAGAAATGAATTCCATCAGTGGGACCCTAAAAACCAGAGACCGGAACTGTGGGACATATATAATGCCAGAATAAAAAAAGGGGAAAGTATCAGAGTGTTTCCTTTGAGCAACTGGACCGAACTGGATATATGGCAATATATACGACTTGAGAACATTCCTATTGTCCCATTGTATTTTGCAAAAGAAAGACCGGTTATCAATATCGACGGACAACTTATCATGCCAGACGACGACCGTCTGCCGGAACAGTATAAGGGCAAGATAGAAATGCGTAAAATACGTTTCCGTACTCTCGGATGCTGGCCTCTTACAGGAGCCATAGAAAGCGAAGCCGATACAATAGAAAAAATTGTGGAAGAAATGATGACAACAACAAAAAGTGAACGTACCACACGTGTCATTGATTTCGACCAGGAAGCAAGTATGGAACAGAAAAAACGCGAAGGTTATTTCTAAAGAAGCTGTCTTTAAATCTTACTTATACAGCTTCAATATTTCATTAATTATTTTCAGGAAAAATGGAAACTATAGATAAAAACAAATCTGGAAACCCTATGGAAGGCGAAGCCCGCGGTTCCATGTCGATTGAGGAGTTTCTTAAAAAGGATGAGCAGAAGGACTTGCTGAGATTCCTTACTGCAGGCTCTGTTGATGACGGTAAATCTACACTTATCGGACGCCTTCTGTTCGACAGCAAAAAACTTTATGAAGACCAGCTTGACGCACTTGAACGCGACAGTAAACGTGTGGGTAACGCAGGCGAACATATTGATTATGCACTATTGCTTGATGGTCTTAAGGCCGAACGTGAACAAGGCATAACTATTGATGTAGCATACAGATATTTTTCAACCAACAACCGTAAATTCATTATTGCCGATACCCCGGGACACGAACAGTATACAAGAAACATGATTACAGGCGGTTCTACAGCCAACCTCGCAATTATTCTTGTTGACGCACGTACAGGAGTTATCACCCAAACAAAGAGACACTCATATCTTGTTTCTCTTTTGGGAATAAAGCATGTGGTTCTGGCTGTAAATAAAATGGACCTTGTGGACTACTCAAAAGATGTATTCGACAAGATTGTAGCCGACTATAAAGCTTTTGTTGAACCACTCAACATACCAGACATCAAGTGTATTCCTTTATCTGCGCTCGAAGGTGATAATGTAGTAGAAAAATCAGACCGTACACCATGGTACGAAGGAACTTCACTATTGGAGTATCTCGAAACAGTACATATAGGCAACGACCATAACCTGTCTGATTTCAGATATCCTGTACAATATGTTCTTCGTCCTAACCTTGATTTCCGCGGTTTCTGCGGTAAAGTTTCATCGGGTGTGGTACACAAAGGCGATGAAGTAATGGCACTTCCTTCTGGAAAGAAATCCAGAATAAAGAGTATTGTAACTTACGACGGAGAAATAGACTATGCCTTCCCTCCTATGTCTGTTACTCTTACACTTGAAGATGAAATTGATGTATCGAGAGGAGAAATGCTTGTTCATACAGATAACTTGCCTATGGTGGGACGTAACTTCGAAGCTATGCTTGTGTGGATGGATGAAGAAAAGATGGACATGGAAAAATCTTTCTTCCTCAAGCATACTACCAATACCAGCCGTACACGTATCGACCGTATAGAATACAAGGTGGATATCAATACAATGGAACACTTGAGCGTAGAGAACGGACGTCTTTCGAAAGATGATATACCAATGCAACTTAACCAGATAGCGAAAGTTGTACTAACATCATCCAAGGAATTGTTCTTCGACTCTTATTCAAAAAACAAGGCTACCGGTGCATTCATTCTAATCGACCCTATCACCAACAATACAAGTGCTGTTGGTATGATCATTAACCAGATAGAAGATAAGGATATGCATAACACAATGGCTCTTCCGGTTCTTGACCTGCCGAAATTAGGTATTGAACCTCAGCACTATGAGGCAATAGAAAAGGCAGTGAAGGAACTTGCACGTCAGGGACTTGCCATAGAAATAAAAAAATAGAGAACATTAATACTACAGAACAATAGATTAAGATGGGATTACTTGAATTCAGCAAACTCCCTGTAAATCCTTTGGTGGGAGCCGACTGGAAAACTTTCAACCAGATTACAGAAGGGAGAGTTATTGATAATAAATACAAAGGCAAATACCGGCTCACAAAGTCGGTATGCCGCCTGTTGTCTGCTCTGAAGCCACTTCAGGACAGCAGATATGAAAAATTGTTGGCCAACAAGCCTTTAGAACACGATCCTGTGTTTATTCTTGGACATTGGCGCAGCGGAACTACATTCATGCATAATGTCTTTTCATGCGACAGTCATTTTGGTTATAATACAACATACCAGACTGTATTTCCTCATCTCATGATGTGGGGACAGCCTTTCTTCAAGAAAAATATGAGTTGGCTTATGCCCGACAAACGCCCTACCGATAATATGGAACTGGCAGTAGACTTACCTCAAGAGGAAGAATTTGCACTTGCAAATATGATGCCTTATACATATTACAACTTCTGGTTCTTGCCAAAGCACATGCAGGAATATGCCGACAAGTATCTCCTTTTTAACGATATTACAGAAGAAGAATTGAAGGTTTTTGAAGAGACATTTACAAAACTGATAAAGATCTCTCTCTGGAATACCAAAGGAACTCAGTTCCTAAGCAAAAACCCGCCACATACCGGACGAGTAAAGGAACTGGTCAAGATGTTCCCTAATGCCAAGTTCATATATCTGATGAGAAATCCGTATACAGTATTTGAATCTACAAGAAGTTTCTTTACTAATACTATACAGCCTCTCATGCTGCAGGAGATAAGCAATGAACAGCTTCAGGAAAATATATTGTCGGTATATGCCAAGCTTTATCATAAATACGAAGAAGACAAGAAGTTTATACCGGAAGGAAATCTCGTGGAAGTTAAATTTGAAGACTATGAACAGAATGCCTTCGATATGACACAGGAAATCTATAAGAAATTGTCTATCCCGGGATTTGATGAAGCACGCTCTGCAATAGAAGCTTATGTAAACAAGAAGAAAGGATACAAAAAGAATAAATACCAATACAAACCTGAAACAGTGGAACTGGTGGAAAAACATTGGGATTTTGCACTCAACCAATGGGGATACAAATTATAATATGATGATATGATATAAAAAGAAAGAGGGGCTTTACGGGCTCCTCTTTCTTTTTATATCATTTAAACTATTTCAGTGTATTATACTAATGTATCTCATTATATTATCTCATCCGGGAAAGGAATCAGCTTGCCATCCGATTTTAAAGAAGGTCTTTGTGCGTCCCTTGCTCTAAGATAATCCGACAATTCACCGGCAAGTTCCTTAACCTTTTCAGGCATAGACTGCGCTATATCATTTTGTTCTGATATATCATTCTTGATATTATACAATCTCAATTTCTGAGTTTCCCAAGTATAAATAAGATGATAATCTCCCTTAAGTATAGAAGAATATGCTCCATAACCCTCTTCCTTGTTTTGAGTTTCACCCCATAAATTAGGGAAATGCCATACTATAGCCTTGTTAGCATCAACCACCTTTCCACTCTTAAGTGATTTTACAAAACTCTTTCCATCTATTTCCTGAATAGTCTTATATTTCTTAACTCCAGCCATCTCCAATATTGTAGGGAAGAAATCCTCGATTATGACTTTCTGGCTACATTCTGTAGCAGGTTTTGTAACACCAGGCCAGTAAACCATCATAGGCTCCCTTACTCCACCCATAAAGGCAGATCCCTTACCGGCACGAGCCGGATAATTCTGGTCACGGTTTTCTACACCCTGACGTACATTATTAAGTCCCTGTCCTCCATTATCAGACATAAACAACAATATTGTATTTTTGGCCACTTCCGGATTCTGTTCCAAATAATCCATAATATCACCGAGACTCTTGTCCATACCTTCTACAAGGGCTGCATATCTGGCTTCATTCTCACCTATTGCAGCCTTAAGCTGTTCATCATACTTACCTCGGTAATTTCCACTGAAACGCTTGTCTTCATCATATGGAGTATGAACAGCATAATGCGACATATAAAGATAGAAAGGTTTCTTCATTTCTACAGACTTCTTCATTTCGCTGATAGCCTCTATTGTGAGAGCCTCAGTGATGAAAATATCCTGTCCGTAATATTTCTCAAGTCCCTGAACTGCAAATCTTGAACCTTCACCGAAGTTTCTTGTTCCAAGATAGCTTCCCGGAGCACCATTTGGACCTCCGGCAATGTTTACATCAAAACCCATAGTCGACGGATTGGCACCCGGGGTAGTACGCGCACCGAAGTGAGCCTTTCCACAATGTATAGTCCTGTACCCGTTGTCCTTTAAAATTTGTGGCAATGAAGTGATAGGAGTAGAATTATTTATTTTACCGGCAGCACTCTCTGGCTGGATACCATTGAAATTCCATTCTGGTAAATCTATTACATCACTCTTTTCATCAGTTTTCTGGTTCAGTTCCAGTGTCCAGTTTGTTACACGGTGTCTTGAAGCATTCATACCCGACATAAGGCTGCATCTGGTAGGTGAAGATATGGCACATGAATATGCCTGAGTAAATTTCACACCCAATTTAGCCATTCTCTCCATATTAGGAGTTACAAAACGCTTGTTAAGAGGAGTTTGTTCGTTGTTGTGAAAAGGAACAGATGTATCCTGCCATCCCATATCGTCTACCAGGAACATAATGATATTAGGCTGTGATTTTTGTGCCATAGCAGCCGCCGCAGACAACATGCTGCATGTCATAAAAGAAGTAAGGTGTTTTTGCATGATGATATGTATTTAAACTTCAAAATATCACAAAAGTAATTTTATTATTTAATACAATAATAGAAAAGCTATTAATTAACATATTTAAAATCTTTTTTTAATTGTATTTAGAGATGTAGAACAATCAAAAACAATCAGAAATATCCAAGCATTTATGTGAGTTAGATACACACATCAAGCATCTTTTGTCTAAATAACCATCAGTCAAAACACATTTATTATACTTCCACCATAATTGGGAACAAGAAGTTTTGTGGAGATAAAACTTGTTCGTTGTCTGACAAGGTATCGGTTCACTATTTTTTTAATTTCTCCCTATAAGTTGAGTTCATTTTTTTCTTTTTGGTATCCCCACGCAAGTCCTCGCTTTGTTGTGCGCATTCTACTACAATCCCTAACGCAATTAAGTGCAAATGCACGGAAACCATAGCAAGTTACCCCCACTAGAAGCTTTTTCTATTTATAGTTTCTGTGCTATATAGAAACCGTAACTATAATAATCCTTATACTTCTTGTAGAAGTCTACTTCCTGTATATCTCTTTCAACAATAGTTCTGGCTATTTCATTGTTGCCGAATTTCTCTATAAAATCCTTATGACTGTCTAAGAGAGGAGTGTAATAATTGTCAAGCCAGCAGTCATCAGGAAGAACAAAGTGTCCTAGAACCTTATATCCGGCTTCTTCCAAAACTTTGATTTTTCCTGCTATTGTATCCATTTCTGTATATTCTCCATTCCAGAAGTCTTCCAGCTCTTTCGGGCGACAGTTTGTTATCCATGACAATTCAGATACAGCAAGTATTCCTCCAGGTTTGAGAAAATCCTTCCAATAGTTGATACCGTTCTTGAATCCGATATTGTAAACAGCTCCTTCCGACCAGATAATATCAAACTCTTCCTTTTCAAAAGGCAGATTGTCCATAGATGCAGGCAGTGTCTCAATATGTGCCGTTACATTTTCATTCTTGCTGTCCTCTTTCAGTTTTTCAAGAAACTCCTCAAACAAATCCACTGCAATAATATTACCTTTCAGTTTCTTTGCCAAAGAGATAGTCTGCCCACCTGTACCACAACCTATGTCTACTATCTTGTAAGCCCTTTTCCTATCTATCTTAGCCAGTGTAATTGCAAGATTTGTTGCTTCTTCACTACCTGGTCCCTGTCGCTTGTTGTTGCGATGCAAATGCATCATCAATTCCATTTCGTCCATATTTATGTTTTTATTTTGTTGTAGTATAACACATTATCGATGCAGCTTTAAAATCTGTATTTACTTTTATTTTTCCTATTGTTTTCTGTTCCTCACGTACACAGCATAGTTCCTGATGTATCTTTTCCTGATTTTAATCTCTTTGATTTATTATTTACTCACTTCCTTTACAAATTCCTTTGCTGGCTTAAAAGCCGGTATATTGTGTGCCGGTATTATGATAGTTGCGTTCTTACTTATATTGCGTGCGCTTTTCTCTGCTCTGCGTTTCAGGATAAAACTTCCGAAGCCTCTCAGATATACCGGTTCTTCTTTCTCCAAAGAGTTCTTTATTTCTTCCATCAGGCTTTCCACAACTGCCATTACATTCTTTTTGTTGATACCTGTTTCCAAAACAATGGTATTAACGATTTCTACTTTAGTCATTTCTTATATTTTTATTATGCTGTTTTATACTTTATATTCACTGTTACTTATTACTGTATAAATATCTTTTATGGCATTCAGGAAATATGGGAATCTGGTACCCCATTGATTATTTACCGCTATTTGTGTGCCATCTGATAAAGTTATTATTTCTCCAGCATCGAGGAAATATCTTTTCTTTATATCCTCTGATTTATTTATCATTTGTTGTACTTCCTCATATCTTTTGATTACTCCTCTGCTTCTACTATGAATTTCCGGATAGAATACCTTCTCCAGTTCATTAAATGTTATTCCCCGATGTTTCTTAATATAGTCCTTTATTATCTCCAGTACAAACTTTCTTTTATTATAGTATTTTACTCCGCCATCAAAGGAGAATCGGGTCGTATCCCTTGTTTGCGAACTGTTACTCTCTAGTTTATGTTCATTTATTACAGATACAGGATATTGAATAGCTTGTTGAGCTTTTATTTCACTCGTTTTGATATTTACCTGTATATCTATTTTCGTGAGTTCTTTATCTATTCTTTCTTCAGTGAATCCTTCTGATAGCAGCATGTTTTTCATCAGTTCTTTCACATTTTCTTCTGCTTCCTGCATAAAGTCACTTATTCTTTCTTTAAGCTTGGTGTATTCCTGTTTCCTTTTTAATGACTCCTTACAATAGTTTTCTATTTTTTCAGAACTACATTGCTCATATGCGAACAGATTACAAAATACCTCTCCGTTATTATCTGTTTCTTTTATGTTTACAGTCATTACAGGTATAGGGTTTGCTATGGGATTCTCTTTGTTGTCCTGGACATCATAATATAACTGTATTTTCTCTCCTATATATAATCCGAAGTTCAGACGGAGCTGTCTCATGTATGAAAACAGTTGAAGTTCCTGTCTTTCATTCTTTACGTTGTCCGGCCTCTTTATCTCTACAGCTATTACAGGTACAATATTGCCGTTCTCATTTTCTTTCTGCAATACTATATCAGGTCTGATGAAATTATTACTTCCTATTGGTATAGTTACTTGTGGCTGTAAAGTGTTGTTTGTCTTTCTCCAGCCAAGTATCTTAAAGCAATTCTCTATCTCTCTTTGGTAAGTTGATTCCATTACTCCATTGTTGATGCAGTAACTAAGTATATCATATATTTCAAGCCAATTCTCTTTCATATTTATTATTCTTCTTTCTGTATCATCTTCAAAGGTAGCTATTTATCATCTATTACTTATCAAAAAGATTATAAATTCTTGATTATCTGTTATGGCGTTCCCCTTCAGGTCGGGCTTTCCGCTGCAAGTCCTCGCTTTGCTGTGGGCTTTTCTCTGCAATCCCTAACACGGTTCTTCCCTACCCATCTAAAATATGTTTCGTTCTGTACAGAAACCATTGCGACCACAGGTGCTGCATGATTACGACACAGATCGGCTACACTGAATTATGCCGTATCAGGATGATATCAGATGTGTATATCTGTACCGGATTATTTTTTTGAGGGTACCCAAAAGGCCATCTCAAAGTATTTTGAGACAGCCTCATTGATATCATGATTTGGGTGACGTAATGATAAAGTCTGAATATAATATCAAACAAAAAGTAATACCTTTGTAATGTTTATGAGATAAAACTAAATTAATACACCACTGAGTCAATAATCAATAAAAGCATAAATCTTCAACTTTTAGAATATGCCATTAAATATTATGACCACATTCCTAACTTATTACTTATAAAGCATTGATTAATAACTAGTTGTAAATATATTATCTAAACGTCTCAGACAGTAAAAAAAGATATAAAAAAATGAGGCCTCATTTTAATTAAAATGACTAGATAAAATAGGTAATATGACGTGATATTTTTTTTATTTGTCGAAGATATATGAGGTGTACTGAATTTAGTTGACAGGTTAATAATTAAAATCATATATAGGTT
>artificially_reared_2__coassemble_222_pt1 | contig 36099 bp, 30 predicted proteins | sample artificially_reared_2__metabat2_high_PE_035 | metagenome-assembled genome bin artificially_reared_2 | reverse complement strand
AAGTTAGAAATACTACAGGCAGACTACAAGACGCTATCGCGGACGGTTATACTTTTATATAAAATGACGAGGCATTTTTAATGTATGTTTTATGAAACTTCCTTAAACGATATTATTATCGTATAATTATCTGATAAACAGCAATTCACGATATTTAGGAAGAGTCCACATTCTATCATCGACTATAAGTTCAAGTTTGTCGATGTGATATCTTATTTCCTCCAGCATAGGAGCGATATTGTCATGGTAAGCAATAGCTCTTTCGCGAATAGATTCTATACGGTTTGCAACTTTTCTTGCCTCTACCATAGCGTCCACCTGTTCCTTTATATAAGCAGTATGATGAGCTATTTCTTTGATTATGGCAAGATTTTCTGCAGAAAGACTTGCTGCTTCATCGGCTGCAAATAAAGATTTAAGTTTATATGCATTGTCTATCAGTTTAGTCTGATATTCTATTGCAACAGGAACTACATGGTTCATTACCAAGTCACCTAATACACGAGCTTCAATCTGGATTTTCTTTACATACATTTCCCATTTAACCTCATTTCGTGCTTCAAGTTCTTTACGCTTCATAACACCAGTAGTCTCAAACATCTTGATTGTTTCAGGTTTGAGGTAGTTGTCGAATATAAGAGGGCAACTAGTCTCGCAGTCAAGACCGCGGCGTGCTGCTTCTTCTTTCCATTCTTCACTATATCCGTTTCCGTCGAATCGGATAGGTTTGCATATAGAAATGTATTTGCGTATAGTCTGCAGAATAGCCGACATCTTAGGTTCGCCTTTTTCGATAAGTTCATCAACTTCCTTCTTGAATATGATAAGCTGTTCTGCAACTGCAGAGTTTAGAGCAATCATAGCACTTGCACAGTTTGACTCTGAACCCGGTGCACGGAATTCGAATCTGTTTCCTGTGAATGCAAATGGAGAAGTACGGTTGCGGTCTGTGTTGTCGATAAGCAGTTCTGGTATCTGAGGAATGTCAAGTTTAAGACCCTGTTTGTCGCTTAGAGAAACAAAGTCGTCGGCTTTACTGTCTTCAAGATGGTCGAGCACTTTGCTTAGTTGAGAACCGAGGAATGAAGATATAATTGCAGGAGGAGCTTCGTGTGCGCCAAGACGGTGAGAGTTGGTTGCACTCATGATAGAAGCCTTAAGCAATCCGTTGTGATGGTAAACAGCCATAAGAGTATTCACCACGAAAGTAATGAAACGTAGGTTCTCTTCTGAAGTTTTTCCTGGAGCCATAAGCAGAACACCATTGTCAGTACCGAGCGACCAATTGTTATGCTTACCAGAACCGTTTACGCCTTTGAAAGGCTTCTCGTGAAGAAGAACTCTGAATCCGTGATTACGTGCAATTTTACGCATAAGTGACATAACAAGCATGTTATGGTCTACGGCCAGATTACATTCTTCATAGATAGGAGCAAGTTCAAACTGGTTTGGAGCTACCTCGTTATGACGAGTCTTAACTGGTATACCCAATTCGAGTGACTGGATTTCGAGATCTTTCATGAAAGCAGCAACTCTTGAAGGGATTGCTCCAAAATAGTGGTCTTCGAGCTGCTGGTTCTTTGATGCTTCATGTCCCATAAGAGTACGTCCTGTAAGTAGGAGGTCAGGGCGTGCAGCATATAGACCTTCATCAACCAGGAAGTATTCCTGTTCCCAGCCAAGGTATGAATATATCTTTTTAACCGATGGGTCGAAATAGTGTACTACATCCAATGCCGCTTTTGTAACAGCATGAATTGAGCGAAGAAGAGGCGCTTTATAGTCGAGCGATTCTCCGGTGTAAGCTATGAAAATAGTAGGAATACACAGAGTATCGTCTACCACGAATACAGGTGAAGAAGGGTCCCATGCACTATATCCTCTTGCTTCGAATGTATTACGTATACCTCCGTTAGGGAAAGAAGAACCATCTGATTCCTGCTGAACAAGGAGTTTTCCAGAGAATTCTTCCAGCATACCGCCTTTACCGTCATGTTCTACAAAAGCATCATGCTTTTCGGCTGTACCTTCAGTAAGAGGCTGGAACCAATGTGTATAATGAGTTGCACCTAATTCTACAGCCCATTTTTTCATGCCTTCTGCAACTTCGTTTGCAATACTGCGGTCTAATGTTGCTCCATTGTCTATTACATCGATAAGCTTGTTGTATACCTTACTGGGTAGGTATTTGAACATCTTCTCGCGGTTGAATACATACTTGGCAAAATATTCGCTTGGTCGCTGAGCCGGTGACGGAACATCTACTGGTTTTTTGTGAAAAGCTTCTTCTACTACTTTAAATCTCAATTTTGACATAATACCTAAGTTTGTATAGTTTTTTATGGTTGTAAATCTATTCTGTTAAAATCGTTGCTTATTTAAAAGATATAAATCTTTTTGTTTATTCCTTAATTCCGGTTTTATTATTCTTATGCTATATTTTTATTCTTCTTATAACCTTTAAATACAATAAGTAATTATAATTCAGAAATTTTCTAAATGATAATATTATATACAGATTTTCAGATATTTCTGCAAATCCTTTGTATACCTTCTTTACATTTATCACGGTTGCCGAAAGCTGTTAGGCGAATATATCCTTCGCCGCTTGGTCCGAATCCAATACCAGGAGTACTTACTACCTGTGCTTCATATAGAAGTTTTTCGAAGAATTTCCATGAAGACATTCCTCCCGGAGCTTTAATCCATAGATATGGAGCATTAACGCCTCCATAAGCTTTCAGACCTATACTGGTGAGGCCCTGTTTCATTATTCTGGCGTTCTCCATATAATAATTTATCATTTCTTTCACTTCTTCTTTTCCCTGAGGTGAATATATTGCTTCAGCCCCTCTTTGTGAAATATATGAAGCACCATTGAATTTAGTGTTCTGTCTTTGCATCCAAAGTTTGTTGAGTGATATACGATCTCCTGTTAATGTAGAAGCAGTAACTTCTTTCGGAACTACTGTATATCCACATCTTATACCTGTGAATCCGGCAGTTTTAGAGAAACTTCTGAATTCAATAGCGACTTTTTTTGCACCTTTTATTTCATAAATGGAATGTGGAATCTCTGGTTGTGTGATATAAGCTTCGTAAGCTGCGTCAAATAATATCAGGGCATCATTCTCCAGAGCATAATTAACCCATTTTTTAAGTTCTTGTTTACTTAAAACCGTTCCTGTAGGATTATTAGGGAAACACAGATAGATGATATCTACTCTTTGTTTTGGAATAGGGGGGATGAAATTGTTTTCAGGACTGCAAGGCATGTATATAACGTTGCTCCACCTGTATCCTTCTTCTAAAGTACCAGCCCTGCCACACGAAACATTCGAGTCTATATATGCAGGATAAATTGGATCTGTTACGCCAATACTGTTGTCATGCCTCAAAATATCACCGAAGTTGCCTGAGTCGGTCTTGGCTCCATCGTTGATAAATATCTCGCTATGGTCAAGGCTCACGCCCCTTGCTGCGAAATCATGTTTAAGAATGTTGTCAATAAGGAAGTTATACCCCTGATCTGGGCCATATCCGTGAAATGTTTCTTCCTTTGTCTGATCTTCGAGAGCCTTATGCATGGCTTCTATGCATGCGTTTGGAATAGGGCGGGTTACATCTCCAATCCCTAAGTTGATAATATCGGCCTTAGGGTGAGTTACCTTAAATGTATTAACCTTCTTTGTTATATCAGTAAAGAGGTAATTGTCTGGTAATTTTAGCAGATGTTCGTTAACTAATGCCATTTTTCTCTCTTTTGTTTTTTCTGGTGCAAAAATACGAAAAAAATGTCATCCACAAAAGATAATGTCATGCTTTTGTGGATATGAAACTCCTTGTTAAGTAAATTTTTTGTGTAAAAGTTATTTTCTGTAATTTTTTATATTGATTTATATCAAGAGTTGTTTTTTTTAGTAATTTTGCGGCAGATTTAATAGAATTGATTTTACTATATTTAATGCTAAGAGAAAAATGGATTCAGTTTTGCCGATTACGAGGAAACAGCAGATTTTAAGAGAAGCAAAAGACTATCTCTTAATTGCTTTGGGGATGATTATGTATGCTATAGGTTGGACAGTGTTTCTGTTGCCTAACAATTTGCCTTCGGGGGCGGTACCTGGTATAGCATCTGTGGTTTATTGGGCTACGGGTTTTCCTGTACAGTACACTTACCTGTTAATTAATTTTGCCTTATTATTGTTGGCTCTTAAAATTTTGGGACTTAAGTTCTGTCTTAAAACCATATTTGCTGTTGGCACTTTGACAGTTGCAACTCCTGTATTTCAGCATTTTATTACAGGGTCTTTAATTGATGATCAGCCATTCATGGCTTGCGTGCTTGGAGCTTCTTTCTGTGGTGGTGGTATTGGTGTTGCATTCTCGGCCAACGGAAGTACTGGGGGGACAGATATCATAGCTGCTATTGTAAATAAATATAGGGATATTACATTAGGTAGGGTAATACTTATCTGCGATGTTATAATTATTTCATCAAGTTATCTTGTCTTACACGATTGGGAAAAAGTGGTTTATGGTTATGTGGTATTGTTTATTTCAAGTTTTGTTCTTGATCAGGTCGTAAATAGTGCCCGTCAGTCTGTTCAGTTTTTCATTATTTCCAATAAATATGAGGAGATAGGCCACAGAATCAATAAGGATCTGCATAGAGGTGTGACTTTTATTGATGGTGTGGGATGTTATACAAAGAACAATGTAAAGATGATGTTTGTTCTTGCCAAGAAACGCGAATCAAATACCATCTTCCGTCTGATAAAAGATATTGATCCTAATGCTTTTGTTTCTCAGAGTGCTGTTATCGGTGTCTTTGGTGAAGGTTTCGATAAAATTAAGGTTAAATAAAGTATAAAATTTAATCTTCTAACCAACAAACGTGACAGTAATTATAGAATACAACAACAATAAACGCTAAATAAATAACTGACTATGACTTCTAATATAGATATTGCTAAGAAAATTGCTGCTACATTGAACTGCTCTCTCAATAGAGAGTCTGTACATGCTCTTGCTGATATTCTGGTTCCAAAGAAATATAAGAAAGGCGAACGTATTCTTAATGAAGGTGATGTCTGTAAATCAATGTTGTTTATTGAAAAAGGTATGACTCGCCAGTTTTATTATAAATATGACAAGGATCTGACAGAACATATAGGATATGAAGATTCTTTTATTATATGCTTGGAGAGTTACTTTAAGGAACAGCCTACCAGATTAATGATTGAGACATTAGAGCCGACTATTGTATGGGAAATAGATAAGCATAAAATAGAAGAATTGTCTACTGTTAATATGGAAATTGGCATATTATACAGAAAGGTGTTTGAAGATTCACTTATTACTTCTCAAACTAAAGCCGATATATTGAGATTTGAGCCTGCTAATGAAAGGTATAATAAGTTGATGATGCGTCATCCAGAGATTCTGAAAAGGGCTCCTCTTATTTACATAGCATCTTTACTTCAAATGACACCTGAAACTTTAAGCAGAGTCAGGTCAGCAAGTTTGAACGGGTAATAATCTTAAAAATGAAAAATAAACACTTGTTGTTAGTTTAATTTGGATAATTTAGATATATCAAAAAAATACTGTAGAACATTAGTGGCTTCATAATGTTTTACAGTATTTTTTTATGATTATTATTCAAAATAAATTAATCATCAAGGTAAATAATCAGAATAGTACAATTCCGGCTTCAATAATAGGATCTTTAGAATATGAAGTACCATTCTTGTAAGTTCTTGTCCATGAATATCCTCCAGAAAAGAATACTCCGAATTTCTTTAGAGGATTATATTCTAATCCTATTTTAGGTTGGATTGCATATAGTCTGTCGGGGACATCCTTGTTATTCAGGGTCTCTATGTGTGAGTAACCTATATCTGTATTAAGAAACAATTTGTTTTTTACAAGAGGGAAAGAAAGTCCGGTTCTGTATGTGGCAGATATTGCAAGTTTATTAAAATCACCATAATATGCACCAGCTCCAAGTTGTGTGTATATATACTTGTTTTTGAACCGTATTCCTACATTTGTCTTGTTTATGTTTCCGCCTGATATTATCATTTGGGTTCTTGTTCCTGGCTTGATATTGATTAGGCCAATCTGTCGGGCACAACTGTCACCATTAATATTAATTATACCTGTCTGGACACCTTTTTTTCCTTTATTGCTTATGTTGACGGTTCCGACCTGCAATCCTTGGTTGTTTGCACTGAAATTGGCTAAAGCACCTATCTGTACTCCTTTATTGTTGACGCTTATGTTACTTACCGGTGATAATTGCAAACCGTAGTTCCTGTTGCCTGTAATATTCATAAGTGAAGAAAACTGCACTCCTTTCATATCCGAGCTGCTTACATTCATGAACCCACCTATAGCCAATCCTTTTTGCTCGCTGCCTGCTATGTTTGCAAGACCTGCAATCATAAGACCTTTCATCTGAATAGAACTCATATTAAGCAATCCAGAAAACATAGCTCCCTTCAAATTGTCGCCTGAGATGTTTCCCAATCCGGAAAACTGGAAACCATAAGCCGAGCGGCCGCTGATATTGAAAAGTCCGGCAACTCTAAGTCCATGAGACTTTATCCCGGCTACATTGGCAAGTCCGGCAACCTGGAAGCCAGAGCTTCTTATTCCTGTGATATTGACAAGTCCTGAAACCTGAAATCCGGAAGTCTTCTGAAGTGCTATATCTGAGAATATATTAAAGCTCGCACCGTTAAGGTTCTGATAGTTGCTCATCAAACCAAGGTTGAAGTAATTCTTCTGTGGAGATGATGTTTTCCAGTCGTTTGGAATGCTAAGAGCAATATTGGGCCTTTTCTTCAGTAAAGTATTCTGTGCCTGAAGAACAGGCACTGTTCCTGATAGCAATAATACTGTCAGAAACAGTTTTGAGAATATAGAGTGTCTGTTCATTTCTAATTTATTTATGACGAAATACCATGGTATGTGAAACCACATTATTTTACGTCCTGATACAAGAATCGTTTAATACTTTTCTTTGGAGTCTTCTCAAATTCTTCAGGGTAGATCTTAACTCTTGAAATCTGAGAATATGCCGGAAGCTCAGAGTTTAATAATGTTCTGTTTGTCTCCATTGCTTTCTCTATATCTTCAGGGCTCATACCATTGGCATATGCTTCATCGAAATCTGGATAGATAAGTGCCAGCAATTTATGGTCTTGCTGCTGGATGACAATACTTTCGCAAACATATGGCATATTATTTAATTTATCTTCAATTTCTTCAGGATAGATATTTTGTCCTGAAGGTCCTAAAAGCATGTTTTTACTTCTTCCTTTAATGGTGATATTTCCTTGGGCATCCATAATTCCAAGGTCTCCTGTATGAAGCCATCCATCTTTGTCAAGTACTTGTGCTGTAGCTTCCGGGTTTTTATAGTATCCCAACATCACATTATCGCCTCTTGTAAGAATCTCTCCAACAATGTTCTCAGGATCAGGACTATCAATCTTTACTTCCATTCTTGGAGCAGCCTTTCCACAGGAACCCGGTTTGAAGCGCTTCCAGTCTTCGTAACAGATAATAGGACCACATTCTGTCATTCCATAACCAACGGTATATGGAAAATCTATGCTTTTCAGAAGTTTTTCTACATCATGATTGAATGCAGCTCCTCCAATAATTACTTCATAGAAGTTACCTCCAAAAGCCTGTATCATGTGTTCTCTTACTGCTGCCTTTATCTTATCATTGATAATAGGAACCTTGAGAAGAATCTTCATCTTTAGAGTCTCGAGTTTAGGCAGAACGTTCTTTTTGATTATTTTTTCGATAATTAGCGGAACTGATATGACTATACTTGGCTTGACATCGGCAAATGCCTGGAATATGATCTTCGGACTTGGCATTCTTGTGAGGAAATAAACATGGCATCCAGCACACATTTCGTATATAAATTCGAAAGCCAGTCCGTACATGTGTGCCATTGGTAGTATTGAAATAACTCTGTCGCCCGGGTTTAGAGACAATACCTCGAATGCAAATTGTGCATTCGACCAAAGGGTTCTGTATGGTAACATTACTCCTTTAGAAAAACTTGTTGTTCCTGATGTATAGTTGATGATGGCAAGTTCCTCCTCAGTGTCGCGACGGTATGATACATGCTCCTTTCTGAAGTTTTTCGGGAATTTCTTGCCGAACATTTCGTTCAGATGTTCGCGTGCATACTCAAGTTTCTCACTTCTGCATACCAATAGTGTAAAATCAGTCATAAGGATAATACCCTCAAGCGAAGGCATTTCGGCTTCATTCAGATTTTCCCATACTACATCACCAACAAACAGAAGACGTGCTTCTGAGTGGTTAACTATATTGTGAACATTGTCTGGCTTAAATTCATGAAGGATAGGAACTGCTACTGCTCCATAAGTAAGTATAGCTAAAAAGGCTACTCCCCAGTGTGAGCTGTTTCTTCCGCATAGGGCTACCTTGTCGCCTGGTTTCACTCCGCTTTCTTCCAGCAAAATGTGTAACTTCTCTATTTTTCTGGCAAGGTCCTTATATTGTAATGTAGCACCTTTGTAGTCGGTAAGGGCATCAAGATCCCAATTTTTTTTGATACTTTTCTCTATAAAAGCTAAGAAACTTTTTTCCATAATTCATTGATTAAAAAAATGCACAAAAATGAACATGTTGTGCAAATATACAATATTTTCTTTGTTTTCAAACCATTTATATATAAAACATTAATACATAATAAAGGTGTTCTTCGAAGTCTGTTAAAATAACATTATTTAACAGACCGCGGAGAACACCTTTCATTATCACGGTTGTATTTCTAATTCATGATTTATACTGGCAATATTAATCAAGACAAGTTTTTAGAGAACTGTATGAACCCTGTTATCAGTCAGCAGTGTATTATAGTTATTACATTAATTTATACTAAAGCCAGTGTATAATCATATAAATAGAAGTAATTCATCTATTATATATGAATTATTCGTGGTTACTGTAATATTTCATAAATTGAGTGCGTTCAAATGGATTTATGCTGCCGGCTGCATTTGCGTTCATTTTACCTTTAAACTGAGCAATAGTTTCAAAACCTTTGGCATTCATCCATTCTTCAACTTCCGATTTCATTTCAGAAATAATCTTGTTGCCATACTGATATATAGCTGTACATACTTCAACAGCTGCAGCTCCGGCAAGAATAGACTTAATAACTCCATGAGAGCAGTGTACACCACCCGAAACAGCATAATCTATCTGTGGAACTGAAGCAGATGCAATAGCGGTCCATCTAAGTTTTTCTGCCAGTTCGGAAGACGAACTCATAACATTACTGCTTGTAAAAGACATGTTTTCGATATCAATATCAGGCTGGTAGAATCTGTTGAACAAAACAACAGCTGCAGCTCCATTGGCATATAACTGGTTTATTAAAGCAATAGGATTTGTGATATTGCTTCCAAGCTTCATTATTACAGGAATGTTAACAGCCTTCTTTATGTTTTTCAGAACATCAATATGTTGCTGTTCGAAACTTCCGTATTTATAATCTTTGTCTGTCTGCAATGAAAGAATATTTATTTCGATAGCATCTGCACCCGCTTTCTCCATAAGTTGTGCAAATTCAGTCCATTCATTGGTTGTATAGCAGTTAATACTTGCAATAACAGGTATAGTGCAAAGTTTTTTTGTTTCCTCAATCAGTGAAATATGATCGTGCAATGCGTTTGATCTTACGTAAGCACCAAGATAATCATCAGCCTCTGGAGAGCCATATCCGCTCATTTGTCCGGCATGAATATTGATCTGTTCTTCAAATACTGATTTAAGTACTACAGCACCGGCACCGGCTTCTTCGAGTTTTTTGATTTTTTCAGCTGAATTAGTCAGTCCGGAGCTACTTACGATAATAGGATTGTTTAATTGCAATCCAGCAAATGTTGTTTTTAATTGTGCCATATAGATTTATGATTTAATAGTTTCTAACCCCAAATATTTTGCTTCCCACACGTATCATTGTACTTCCTTCTTCAATTGCTATAGGATAGTCGTCGGACATCCCCATAGAAATTTCCCGGAAATTGTCATCGTTGCTGAAGTACGAGTTTTTAAGTTCTGTGAAAAAGTCATGTAAAGATTTGAATTCATTCCTTATTTCCGCATCATCATCAGTAAATGTGGCCATACCCATTACTCCGCATACAGATACATTCTCAAGTCCCTTCCAGTCTTCTGTATCAAGCATCTGCCTGCAACTTTCAAAACTGAATCCATATTTGCTCTCTTCTTTGGCAATATGAATTTCAAGCAAACATTTTATAACCCTATTTGCTTTCTGTGCCTGTTTGTTGATTTCGCAAAGTAATTTATATGAGTCTACGGCATGAATCATAGAAATGTAAGGAGCTATATACTTTACTTTATTAGTTTGCAGATGTCCTATAAAGTGCCACTCTATATCTTTGGGCAAAACCTTATATTTTTCTTCCAGTTCCTGTACCTTACTTTCTCCAAAAATTCTTTGACCACCGTCGTATGCTTCCGATATAGCTTCGGCTGGATGGAATTTTGAAACAGCCACCAGTCGGGTAGACTGGGGCAGTTCACTTTTTATTTCGTTTATTATTTCTTTAATATTCATTTTATATAAAGTTTATCAATCCCTTATCCTATTATTAACGGTAAAATAAATCATACATCATTTATGTACAATGTTTCTGTTAAAACAAAGCATCAGATGTAACAGGAATTCAGATAAGAATCTGATTCAAGAACCTGAGAATTAGGGGAAGCAAGTCCTATAGACATTATGTTATCTGTTGGCTGCATCAGGAAATTCCGGTTTTACGTCCGGTTCAGCTGAATACGGATATACATCCATTATTGCAGTTTCGGCCACAGAGGCAATAGTATAGTCGGCCATGGTACCTTTCATTCCGTCATCAAGCTTCTTTATCGCGTCTCTCAAGTCGGCAGCCTGAACAAGCATATTTGTAGCGGTTTTTTTCTCAGCTCCGGTTTTTTCATCAAGAGTAATGAAGTAAAGTTTACATTTAAACCATCTGTCAGCTTCTTCTTCATCGCAGAAAAAAAGTTCGCTATAGTTGGCTCTTTTGATATCTGAAACGGTAAATTCACCGCTTATAAAAGGAGTCATTTCCTCGATTATACGTGATTCAGCTTCTGTAAAACTTAGAGCGTCAACCAGGTATGGTTCTGTTACTTTTTTGTTCATGCCATTTTCGGCTGTCTTTTCATATCGAATTTTACATTCGAACCAGTTATGCATCATGTTGCTTGTTTTTTCTTTGTGTTAATAAAATGTATTGCGTTTATCAGTACAAAGATAGTATTTATTTATTAAAGGTGTAAATAATCTGACAAAACTTTCCAGTCGGTTAGTTGTTTTATATCTTGTTAAAGTTTATATTTGCAGTCAAAATGTTTTAAAAAATAGTAATTATGCCGCAAATATCCATCAGAGGAAATGAAATGCCGGAGTCGCCAATCAGAAAACTGGCACCTTTGGCCGAAGACGCTAAAGCGAGAGGGATTCATGTATATCACCTGAATATAGGTCAGCCCGACCTTCCAACTCCACGAGCCGCCCTTGATGCGATTCGTAACATAGATCGTACAGTTCTTGAGTATAGTCCGAGCGACGGATATAGAAGCTACCGAGAAAAGTTGGTAGGATACTATAAAAAATATGATATCAATCTCACTGCAGACGATATTATCATAACTACCGGCGGTTCTGAAGCTGTACTTTTTGCCTTTATGAGCTGCCTTAACCCTGGTGATGAAATTATTGTACCTGAGCCTGCTTATGCCAATTACATGGCATTTGCCATTTCTGCAGGTGCTACTATCCGTACTGTAACCACAACCATCGACGAAGGTTTCTCATTGCCAAAAGTTGAGAAATTCGAAGAACTTATAAACGAGCGTACAAAAGGTATTCTGATATGTAATCCTAATAATCCTACAGGATATCTATACACCAGAAGAGAAATGAACCAGATACGCGACCTTGTTAAGAAATATGATTTATTCTTGTTTTCCGATGAGGTATATCGTGAGTTTATCTACACAGGTTCGCCGTATATATCAGCTTGTCATCTCGAAGGCATTGAGCAGAATGTTGTGCTTATTGATTCTGTATCTAAGAGATATTCGGAGTGTGGTATCAGAATTGGTGCTCTGATAACAAAGAATCATGAGGTAAGGAAAGCTGTTATGAAATTCTGTCAGGCGCGACTTAGTCCTCCTTTGATAGGACAGATAGCTGCTGAGGCTTCGCTTGATGCTCCTGAAGAATATTCAAGAGAAACATACGATGAGTATGTTGAACGCAGAAAATGCCTTATAGATGGTTTGAACAGGATTCCTGGAGTATATTCTCCTATACCTATGGGAGCATTTTACACTGTAGCTAAACTTCCTGTCGATGACAGTGAAAAATTCTGTGCATGGTGTCTTTCCGATTTCAACTATGAGGGCGAAACTGTTATGATGGCACCTGCAAGCGGATTTTATACTACTCCGGGCTGTGGACGCAATGAAGTCAGAATGGCATACGTGCTTAAGAAAGAAGATCTTGTAAGAGCCTTGTTTGTGCTTAAGAAAGCTCTTGAAGCATATCCTGGAAGAGTTGACGATTAATAGAAGTTGACTATTGTGACGATAAACATATGAATTGGAAACTTTTTATAGCCCGACGCATCTACCGAAGCAGTGGAAAAAGCGGAAGGGAAGCCACCAATCCGGCCATACGCATTGCTATGGCCGGAATTGCTATAGGTCTGGCTGTAATGATTGTATCGGTAGCTGTTGTAGTAGGTTTTAAGAATCAGGTAAGAGATAAGGTTGTAGGACTCGCTTCGGAAGTTATAATTACCAGTCTGGATGATGCTCAGTTGTATATGACACAGCCTGTTGCGGCTTCAGACAGTCTGCTTGATGCCTTGACAAATAAAGAAGGTGTGGAGCATGCACAAAGGTTCACTACAAAGCCTGGTATGATTATGACTGATGATAATTTTCAGGGAATGATTCTTAAGGGAGTAGGGCAGGAGTACGATATGGACTATCTCAGAAATCATTTGCTGGAAGGAGAAATTCCACAGTTTGCTGATACTGCGTCTACCGGCAAAGTAATTATATCGAAATCCATATCCGACAGATTACATATTAAAACAGGCGATAAAATCTATACATATTTTGTTGATGATAATATACGGGCAAGGCGTTTGACGGTTTCAGGAATATATCAGACTAATTTTTCAGCTTTCGATGACTTTTTCCTTCTAACCGATATTTATACGGTAAACCGTCTTAACGGGTGGAAACCAGACCAGGTAAGCGGAATAGAACTTGATGTAAAAGACCATTCACAGATTGATAACGTAAATGATGAGATTCGTTCTGATATATTAGAGTATACCGACAAATACGGCCAGAATTATTTTTCGAGGACCATAGTTGAAGCTAATCCTCAAATATTTGCATGGCTTGATTTGCTCGACCTCAATGTATGGGTAATACTTATATTGATGACAGGAGTTGCCGGCTTTACCATGATATCCGGTTTGCTGATTATAATCCTTGAGCGGACAAACATGATTGGAGTGTTGAAAGCCATGGGGGCAGACAATACATCTATCAGGGAAATATTCCTTTCATTTTCGGTTTTTCTTATTGGCCGTGGAATGTTGTGGGGAAATGTGATAGGCGTGTCGCTTTGTCTGATACAATTTTTCTTCGAACCTTTCAAACTTGATCCTACAATATATTACCTTAGCTCAGTTCCTGTAGAACTTAATATATTCTATTATATTCTGTTGAATGTATTTACTCTATTAGTCTCTGTGCTTATGCTTATTGGACCATCATATTTAATTAGCAGAATACATCCTGCTAAATCCATAAAGTTCGAATAATAAAAAAGGCATGAAACAATATTTAAATAGATATTATATTGTTTCATGCCTTTTCTGTTGTATTATTCCGATTATCCTATTTTACTTATTTTCTTAAGTTTCTCTTCATCTATGATTTTGATTTTTCTGCCGTCAATGGTAATAAGTTTCTCTGAAGCAAAATTAGATAATGTACGTATGGCGTTTGATGTAGTCATATTCGACAGGTTTGCCAAGTCTTCTCTTGACAGATAAATACTCAGAGTACACATGTCTTCCTCCACCCCATAAGTGTCTTTAAGGAAAATCAGAGACTCTGCCAGTCTTCCGCGGATATGCTTTTGAGTAAGGCTTACAGTTCTCTCGTCAGCTATACCAAGATCTACAGATAACTGGCGTATAAAGAACATTGCCAGTTCGGTATTTTCCTGCAAAAGTTTAACTATACAAGTCATAGGTATATGACATATAGTACATGGCTCGAAAGCAGCAGCTGCAGTTACAAAATTCTCATCGGCAAAATATGCTCTGTATGCAAAATACTCCTTGTCTTTGATAACTCGTATAATCTGGCTTCTGCCACCAACCCCATCTTTAAAAATCTTTACTTTTCCGCTAAGCAGGCACATCAGATGTTTGGGTGTTTCTCCTTCGCAGTAGATAGTTTCATTTTTTTTATACTTCTGTATAGTGAAGTTCTGCGCAAGATAATCCTTTTGCGCTTGAGTTAAAGGTTGCCATAAGTCTGGAATACATTCGGCAATTTCCTCTTCAGATAATTCTTTTTTTACCATAAGTGTTATAAAACCGTGTTATTAAGCACAAAGATAAGTATAAAAAATCAAATATCATTTTTTTTAAGGATTAAAAATAAGTATTTGAACGTCTTTTATTATATATTTGCTCTTGAAATGTATTTACATAAATTTAAATATAGTGTGTTCTTATTACCAGTTTTCATTTTAATGATGCTGGTGTTTCCTTTTTCGGGAAGAGCAGAAAATATAATTTCTCTTCTTCCCAAGGTTCATTATGTACCCGATTCCCTTCTTGACAAAATGTATGAATCTGCTTCTCATTATTCTCACGAAGTGAAGAGTTACAAAACCGATATTTATCTTAAAGGATTATTTACAGTTCATAAGCGCAACCGTATTGTGAAATATGTTCCTTCTATGTTTAAGATGGAAGACAGTATAAGAAACTATATGCATGAGTCATTGAGTGAATTGCATTATACCGCACCGTTTATTTACGATAGAAAAATTAAAGCTGTATCTACAACATTTGGAAACAGCCGCGGTCAGATATTCGATATCATGGACTACATGAAGTTTAATATTTATTCCACTTCACTTATGGGAGACAGAATTTTGTCTCCATTGAACCGTTTGTCGAAAGTACATTATATATATTCTGTAGATACTATTACCATAGATGCCGGAGGTGCACATAACCTTAAAATATCCGTAAAGCCAAGATATAAAAGTACCAAGCTCCTTGACGGATACATGTGGATTTCATCGGATGACTGGTCTGTAAAGAGTTTTGAATTCAACGGAACATACGATCTTACAGATTTTAAGATATATATGAGTATGGGAATTACTCCGGAAACGAAATATCTGCCATGTTATGTTAATCTTGACATGCATTTCCGTTTTCTTTGGAACCATCTTCAGATGAATTATTCCGGATGGATGGACTATACATCTATTGAGTTCAGAAAACCTGGCGAGGAATTCTTCTCCTCTAAAGATAAGAGCAGGTTTGATTTGTCGAACTCTTATACCCTAACATGCGATACGACACGTCTGGTAACCGATATTGACTCGTTTGCAAAAATCCGTCCTTTTCCGCTGACTAAAGATGAGGAAAAACTTTATTATGACAAAAAACAGAGAGATATCCATAAAGGAATTGAAGCACGTAAAGCCGATTCCATATCGCAGACTAAGGAGAAAAAAAGTCTTGTGTTTTTAGGCCAGGTAGGAGATGCATTGATAAACAGTTATGACATAGATTTGCCCAAGTTGGGTAGTGTAAAGTGTTCTCCTCTGATTAATCCTCTTTTGATAAGTTATAGTCACCGGAATGGAATTTCATACAAGCAGACATACAAATACAATAAATTGTTTTATGATGGAAGGTTGCTTAGAATTGCTCCTCAGATAGGTTATAACTTTACCAAGAAGGAATTTTATGCCAAGGCAGATGTAGAGTATGTTTATTATCCCGAAAAAATGGGAGCTGTAGAAATACATGCCGGAAACGGTAACAGAATCTATAGTAGTGTGGTATTAGATCAGCTTGAGCAGATGCCCGACAGTACGTTCTCTTTTGAAGGCCTCGAACTCGATTACTTTAAAGATATATATGTAAACTTATCTCATAATATAGAAGTAATAAACGGCCTTAAACTGTGGACAGCCCTTTCTATGCACTGGCGATATACTAAAAGTACTCCGGAGGTTGATGCCAGAGTGCGTTCTCAATATAATAGCTTCGCTCCGCGTGTCAGAATTGAATGGACCCCAGGAATGTACTATTATATGAATGGAAACAGAAAAATCAATGTCGGTTCAAGATTTCCAACATTTATTGCCGATTATGAACGTGGAATAAAAATTCTCAAGAATTCAGGTAAGTACGAACGAATAGAGTTTTCTGCCGAGCAGATGGTGAGAATCAGAAATATGCATTCATTGGCATATCACATAGGTTGCGGTTTCTTTACAAATCAGGACGATGTATATTTTGTAGATTATGTAAACTTTGCCAACAGAAATCTACCCCAGGGATGGAATGATGATATTGGCGGTACATTCCAGATGCTCGACGGACGATGGTATAACGCATCAAGCCATTATGTAAGGGGAAACCTCACTTACGAATCACCTTTCTTGTTTTTGTATCCTGTAGGAAAGCTTATGTCTTTCATCCAGAAAGAAAGAATATATGCAGGTATACTATTTATGCCGCATCTTAATCCATATTTTGAATTAGGATACGGCATAGGAACCCATATTTTTGATGCTGGAATATTTGTCGGAAATGAACGTGGAAAGTTTACATCTGTAGGATTTAAATTTACATTCGAACTGTTTAATGATTAGTGAATAAATTAATTTATTCATTATTCGTCTTTTCCGTATTGCATCTTTAGCATCAGTATAAATCCAGTAAGACTATTTTCTTGTAAAGTCACTCTTTTTTCTTGAAATATAGCTTAATTTCAGGTTTAGAGAATATAAAGGTCTCATGAAATCAAAGATAGGGAAGTAGCAGCAAAGATTCTCACCCATAGCCTTAGATGTTTTTCTGAATACTGTCATTGCTGCAGTAAACCTTCCGAGCCACATAATCAGTGCAATGGCTGTAAATAACCATTCCCTGCCAATTATACTGAAGCAGATAGCAATAATTAACGACAAATTGAATAATATCAGTGACCAGGTTTCTATTGCATTTACAAATCTTCCAAAACCTTTATAGTGATTTCCCGTAACCTCATAACTTAGTTTTTCTCCTTTCCATATTCTCTTGTATTTGGGTACAGGCATTCTCATTATACTGTCTTTTGAGACTACTACTTTAGTATTATTGTAATTGGCTATTTCATTAACAAACAAGTCATCTTCACCTCTAAGTAGAGTTAGTTGGTTTGAGAAGCCTTTATGCTCACGGTATATTTCTTTTCTATATGCCATGTTTTTACCTATTCCCATATATGGTTTCTTTCCTAAAGCTTGTCCCAAAGATCTCATGTAGCTAAGTAAAGTATCTGCTTTGATGTGTCTCGAGAACATGGAATCCTTTCCTTCGGATGAAAAATTGCAATACCCCAATACGATATCTGTTCCGTCGGTAAAGTATCTTGCCAAACTGCGCAACCAGTAAGGAGAGTCTGGTTTACAGTAAGGTTCAGTTACTACAATCCAGTCGTACTTGCTTGCCTTAATACCCATGGCAATACCAAGCTTCTTCCGGCTGACATATCTTGCTGTCTTCGGAATAAATGTATGATAAAGATGCGTATACTTATTTTCTATAAGCTTAATTGCATCCTCGTCTTCGCCGGTAAGTTCGTCGTTTACAACTATGACTTCAAATTCAGGATAATTTTGTTCAAGAATGGCTGTTAGATTTTCTTTAAGATACGAACTTGAATTTTTGGTAACCATCACAACCGAAACAGGCGGACAATTATTGTTTTCCGGCAGCATATTCTGTTTCTTGCTATGCCTTAAAACCCTTGAATATAGTATCAGAAAATAATATAACTGTATAATACCCATAAGTGTACAGACTGCAGTAGCAATGAGTGTAATTGAATTTATGTCTATTGTTCTCATATCTATAAATGTTCATTATTGACCAATGAAATTATTATGCCAATATCATCATCCTTTCGATAATAAAAATCTCTTTTATCAGCATTGGGAAAATCTGATAAAAGAGACATTTTTTTGAGATATCTGTAAGATTAGATAATCCTTTCAGTGCCGGAATCAAATCAGCTCATCGGAGGTGTATCCCTGAGGGAGAGTACGGCAATTGTAGGCCGAAGCCATAATTTCGCCATATGCACCTGCAGAACGCAGAGCAAAAAGGTCGCCTCTTTTGGCCTTGTTTAGATCGATTGCCTTACCGAATACATCGGATGATTCGCATATTGGACCAACCACATCATAAGTCTCAGTATCCTCATCGGAAGTGATGTTTTCAATCTTATGATATGCCTGATAAAGAGCAGGGCGGATAAGGTCTGTCATTCCGGCATCAACTATAGCGAACTGTTTGTTGGTTCCCTGTTTTACATAAATAACCTTTGTTATAAGGCTTCCACATTGTCCCACCACTGCACGTCCGAGCTCAAAGTGCAGTGTCTGCTGAGGACGAAGGCGCAAATGCTTGTGATATGTCTTGAAATACTCTGCAAAGTCGGGAACCGGCTGTCTGTTAGGATGTGCATAGTCTATACCGAGTCCTCCACCTACATTGATATGTTCAACAATAATCTGGCGTGCGAACAGTTTTTCCTGAAGTTCGTTAACTCTGTTGCACAGGGCCACAAAGTCACCCATGTCAAGAATCTGTGAACCGATATGGAAATGTAGACCAACAAACTTAACGTTGTTCATTTCAAGTGCTCTGTCAATAACACTGTCCATATCATTCATACTTATTCCGAACTTGTTTTCTGCAAGTCCTGTAGTAATATTGGCATGAGTATGAGCACCCACATCAGGGTTTATTCTGAAAGCCACTCTTGCTATTTTGCCTTTTGCGGCAGCCAGTTCATTTATTACTTCAAGTTCCGGTACAGACTCCACATTGAAACAGAAAATATCATAGTCGAGTCCGAGGTTGATTTCCCAGTCGGTTTTTCCTACACCTGCATAAACTATTTTGCTTGCAGGGAATCCGGCTTTTATGGCAGCTTTGATTTCGCCGCCGCTAACACAGTCGGCACCAAGTCCGCTTTCACGTATAATTCCCAAAACTTTAGGATTAGCATTAGCCTTTACTGCATAATGCACACAAAACTTGTTGTACTTGCTGCTTTCATCCTTGATAGTCTGAAGAGTCTGACGCAACAAATTCGCATCATAATAATAAAACGGAGTTTCCAGTTCGCGGAATTTGTTAATAGGGAATGTTCCTTTCATATTGTAGTATGTGTAGTTTATGTAGTATAATATCTATAATATCTGTCACGAAAAAAAATAAAGCGGACGACCCGGAGGTTATCTATACCACCGTGCCATCCGCTTTAAAAAGGATGTATTTATAATCAAATACAATTATTCTTATTACTTATTATTGAACAATACATCGCTCAAAGCCTGAAGAGCACGCTTCTTGTCTTCCTGACGGATAAGGAAAGAAATGTTATAATTACTTCCACCATAAGAAATCATGCGAACAGGTACTTCACGCATAGCGTCAAGAGCTCTTGATTCGAAACCTACATTTTCCCATTCAAGATCACCCACAACGCATACGATACACATATCCTTGTCTACAGTGACTGTTCCGTACTTCTTAAGATCATCTACAATCTCATTCAGGTGTTTTGTATTGTCTATCGACATAGAAACGCCCACTTCAGAAGTACAAACCATATCGATGGCAGTCTGATAGCTTTCAAATATTTCGAATACCTTACGCAAGAATCCGTGAGTAAGCAGCATACGGCTCGACTTAATCTTAATGGCTGTTATATTGTCTTTTGCTGCAACTGCCTTAATCTTACCTTTTTCAGTTTCGTTAGAAATAAGAGTACCAGGAGCAGTCGGTTCCATTGTATTAAGCAGTCTTACAGGTATATTTGCATATTTTGCAGGCTGAACACAAGTTGGATGCAGGATTTTAGCTCCGAAGTAAGCAAGTTCGGCAGCCTCCTCGAAGTGCAGATGACGTACAGGCGATGTCTTTTCCACTATACGAGGGTCATTGTCGTGCATACCGTCTATATCAGTCCATATCTGGATTTCTGAAGCGTTTACGGCTGCACCGATAAGAGAAGCAGTGTAGTCACTTCCGCCTCTTTGAAGGTTGTCTATTTCTCCGTAAGCATTTCTGCAGATATATCCCTGAGTGATATAAATTTCATATCCCGGGTTAGCTTCAAGCTGTGCCGCAAGCTTCTCACGGATATAATTAAGGTCCGGTTCGCAGTTCTTGTCGGTACGCATGTATTCAAGGGCTGGTATAAGAACCGCCTTGACACCCTGTTCCTGAAGATAATTTGTTACCATATTTGTAGAGATAATCTCACCCTGGGCAAGAATAACCTTCTCTTCAAACAGAGTAAAGATATCTTTGGTGTAAGAACGGATGTAATCGAAAACAGACTTTACAAAGTCAAGTGTTTTCTGTTTATATTCTTCAGTAGAATAAAGCTCATTAATATGCTGTTTATATTTTGCTTCCAGCTTATTAATGATTTCATTCGCACCATCAGGATTTTTCTTATACAGATAATCCGAAATTTCAACTAATGTGTTAGTTGTACCCGACATTGCAGACAGTACTACTATTTTCTGCTCTCCGTCAGAAATCAATTTGGCAACATCCTTCATTCTCTCTGCCGAGCCTACAGATGTTCCTCCAAACTTTAAAACCTTCATTTTACGTTTCGAATTTTAATTGTTGTTAATAATTTGATATCAGAATGCAAAATTAGAAATAAATATGTATTTCTTTTTGTTTTTATCCAAAAAATACATTTGCATTTAATTTTTTTTTAGTTTTCCGATACCTCTTTCATGCAATGAGCCTCACATCTGTAAACTTTTCCGGGAAATTCGCTGAGCAGATTGAGATTATGGGTGGTCATTATTATGGCCGATCCCTGTGAGCAGATATTCTTAAGAAGCTCAACAATCTTCCTTCCGGTCTCAACATCAAGATTTCCTGTCGGCTCGTCGGCCAGGATGATTTCAGGCTTGTTAAGTATGGCTCTTGCTATAACGATACGTTGCTGTTCACCGCCGGAAAGTTCGTTGGGCATCTTGTATCCCTTGCTTTCCATACCCACCTGTTCGAGTACTTCGGTAATTCTCATGTCAATATCATTCTTGTTTTTCCATCCTGTAGCCTGAAGTACGAATTTGAGATTCTCTTTTACTGTACGGTCTGTAAGCAACTGAAAATCCTGGAAAACTATACCAAGTCTCCGTCTTAGCGCAGGAATCTGTTTCCTTTTGATGGTCGACATATTATACTCGAACACATTGGCTTCGCCGGCACTGATTTCTACCTCTCCGTAAATGGATTTCAGAAAAGTAGATTTTCCGCTTCCGACTTTTCCGGTAAGATAGACAAACTCACCTGGACCTATACTGAAATTTACAGATTCGAGTATTTCCAGTTCCTGCTGACTGATACTTACGTTCTTATAGTTGATAAGTAGCTGCTTGTCGTTGTTTTCGCTTGCTGTTCCGGAAGTGTCGGCTTTATCAATATCTTTTGTTATATCGTTCATTTTATATTAATATCATTCGGTATGTATATTAATGCTTCTTCCAGCTTTCGCTGTGGCGTTCTTTGAGCTCTCTTGCCAGATCTTCAATGCGATATCCTTTTGAGGTCAGAAGTACTATCAGGTGATAAATGAGGTCGGCACCTTCGTATATAAGTCTTTCGTCTGTACCGTTGCATGCTTCAATGATGGTTTCTACGGCTTCTTCGCCAACCTTCTGCGCCATCTTGTTGACTCCCGATTTGAAGAGGCTTGTAGTATATGAGTTCTCAGGCATTTCTTCATGACGTTTGTCAATAAAGTCTTGAAGTTCTTTCAAGAACATAATATCCTGCTGGTTTTTGTCGCCCCAGCATGTATCTGTTCCAAGATGACATACAGGTCCTACAGGGTTAACCATAATAAGCAAAGTGTCGTTATCGCAGTCGGCTTTAATTGAAACCACATTAAGGAAGTTGCCGCTTTCTTCACCTTTAGTCCAGAGTCTGTTTTTGGTTCTGCTAAAGAAAGTAACCTTTCCGGTTTCAACAGTTTTTTCATAAGCTTCCTTATTCATATATCCTAACATCAGTACTTTCTGAGTATAGTTGTCTTGTATAATAGCCGGTACAAGTCCGTTCATTTTTTCAAAATCAAGTTCCATGACAATTTATCGGTTTATATGGTTTTATAAATTTAAATATGTTTCGAATATTGTATATATGTTATGTTACAGTCTCACATTTATACCTTCCTGGCAAAGATACATTTTTAAATCCTTTATAGGTATTTCTCCGAAGTGAAAAACGCTTGCGGCAAGTGCGGCATCGGCCTTACCCAGTGTAAAAGCATCTTTGAAATGTTCTTTCTTCCCGGCTCCTCCAGATGCTATGACAGGAATATCGAGGTTGTCGCTAAGATAGGAGAGAGCATCATTGGCATAACCGTTTTTCACTCCGTCGTGATCCATGCTTGTAAACAGAATCTCACCGGCTCCGCGGTTATTTGCTTCTCTGGCCCAGTCGAACAGATACTTATCTGTTTCCACTCTTCCTCCGTTAAGATAACATTTCCATCCGTTTTCTGTTTGCCGGGCATCTATTGCCACAACACAAACCTGCGACCCGAAATGTTTGGCAATCTCGTCAATAAGTTCCGGTTTTTTTATGGCAGCCGAGTTAATGGATACCTTGTCGGCACCAGCGTTCAGTAATCTGTCAACGTCGCTGAGTTCATTTATTCCGCCACCCACAGTGAATGGAATATTTATATTGGCTGCAATCTTTCTCACAAGTTCGGTGAATGTTTTTCTTCCCTCATGGCTTGCTGTGATATCAAGAAAAACAAGTTCGTCTGCACCTTGTTCACTATAAGCTTTACCCAACTCTACAGGGTCGCCTGCCTGTCGCAGATTTACAAAATTGGTACCTTTAACTGTTTGTCCGTCCTTGATGTCGAGACATGGAATTATTCTTTTTGCCAACATACTGTTAATGTTTTTGCTTAAAAACTCTTGCTTGTTACAGAATGAATCTGTACAAATCCTTCAAATTGATTTTGCCTTCGTATAAAGCTTTTCCGAAAACTACTGCCGGAATACCGGCTTCTTCCAGCCTGCAGATGTCATCTACAGAACTTACTCCTCCGCTTGCTATAAGATGAAGGTCAGGGTATGTTTCCATGATTTTTTTGTATAGGTCTACTGAAGGCCCTTCGAGCATACCGTCTTTACTAATATCAGTACACAAGACCTTTGTGACACCTTTCTTTATATAATCATCAAGAAAACTGAACAGATTGATAGAACTGTCTTCTTTCCAGCCGTTTATAGCTATTTTTTCATCTTTAGCGTCGGCTCCGAGAATTATTTTCTCCTGCCCATAAGTATCGAGCCATTTTTCAAATCGTTGAGGCTCTTTTACAGCCACACTTCCGAGAGTAACCATTTGTGCACCGTTTTCGAAAGCTATAACAAGATCTTCGTCCGATTTGATACCTCCACCGAAATCAATAATCAGCGAAGTCCTGCTTGCAATCTGGTCGAGTGTCTTATAGTTGACTACATGATGTGAGGCAGCACCGTCAAGGTCTACCACATGAAGTCTGCTGATGCCATGAGCTTCAAATTCCTTGGCTATTTCTACAGGATTTTCACTATATATTTTCTTTGAGTTATAGTCACCTTGCGAAAGACGTACACATTTTCCGTCTATTATATCTATGGCAGGTATAATTTCTATCATATATATTATATATTTTGTGTTGATTTATGAATTAACATTTATATATTTATACACCTGTATATCATACAAGTTCAATAAAATTTCTCAGGATACGCTCTCCGGCTTTTCCACTTTTTTCCGGGTGAAACTGTGTGGCATAGAAATTATCCTTATGAAGAGCAGAACTATATGGCAATATATAGTTTGTTTCTGCTGCTGTAAACTCGTTTAATGGAACATAGTAGCTATGAACAAAATAAACATATTCTTCATTGGAGAAACCATCGAACAGTTTGCTGTTTGTGTTTGCTATTGTATTCCATCCCATGTGTGGAACCTTGTCTTCATGTCTTGAAGGAGAGAATCTTTTTACGTCTGTATCAAATATCCCAAGGCAGTCTACATTTCCCTCTTCTGAAAATTTGCACATGAGCTGCATTCCCAGACATATTCCCAAAACCGGCTGCTTCAGGTCTTTAATGAGCATATCAAGTTTATTCTCTTTGAGATATTTCATGGTTGTTTCTGCTTCACCAACTCCCGGAAAGATTATCTTGTCGGCCTTCATCAAAGTTTCCTTGTCGGATGTTATAATTGGGTTTATGCCAATTCTTTTCAGAGCATAGTCCACCGAGAATATATTTCCTGCATTGTATTTTATTATTGCTACATTCATGTTAGTTTTATTAATATATTCATTTATGTTTCTATATTATGTTGTTATATATAGACAAGTATCTTTTAAAATAATATACGTATGAGCATATCTGCTTGTAGCACGTGTTTGCAAAAGTAACTAAATATTGTTTATTTCATAGCTTTTATATCAAAAAGTTTGCTGATTATGTGTTGTTTCTAACAAAATTCTTTGTCATGCTATTGTTGTATAATCATTGGTTTGTCTTATACGGACTTCAGTTTTAGCTGAGATTGATAATCTTATTGTTTAAAATGATTGAAATGTATTAATGTTTGTAATTTTTCTTGTGTATAAGGTAGGCTTGTTGTATATTTGCAACACGATTAAAAAAAGGTGCGTTAGTTCAGTTGGTTAGAATACATGCCTGTCACGCATGGGGTCACGGGTTCGAGTCCCGTACGCACCGCCAGTTTACAAAGCAAAATTAGTAAAAGTTCTGATTCTGTTAAGAATCAGAACTTTTTTCGTTTCCTGGCGTAAGTGAAATATATATTTCTATATATCACATATATTGTGGAATTAATAATAATATGTTTTTTATTTAGCTGGTAAAACCGTTTACACTAAATTTTAAAATAATGCAATATGGCTATTAATTCTTTAATCTTCTTTGTCGACTATACTACAGCCTCAAATTTTAATATTCCCATTAATTAATCTTCCCATTAATATAGTACAGTCGTACGACTATAATAGTACGGTCGTCCGACTTAAGTGATACGGCCGTCCGACTTTAATGAGACGGTAAAAAATCAGAGACTTCTTGCCATGCTAAATATGACATTCCATCTCATGCTTCTGATAATAAATAAGTATCTCTTGCGATGTACAGCCTTTTGCTGAGATACAGAAAAAACTACATATGAAAAATCTCCACTATTTCCACGATTCAACATTGTAGCTTTTTCTGTCACCTAAACATATTTAAATAACGAATTTGTTAAGTGCTTTAAATACCCCATCGTCATCAACTGATGAAGTTATATAATCAGCAACATTTTTCAACTCTTGATTTGCATTTCCCATTGCCACGCCTATTCCTGCTTTTTGTATTATTGAAATATCATTTCCTCCGTCGCCAAAAGCCATTGTCTCTTCTGGATTAATGCCAAGATAAGACACGAAACTCATTAATCCGTTCCCTTTATTGGCATTTGTGGCAGTGATATCGGCAAAATCCGGAAACCAGCGGCAGGAAACGCAGCCTTTCAGGTATGGCATAATCTTTTTCTCATCCGCTTCAGATATCACAGGAGTTAATTGCAGAATCCTTTGTTGAAGAATAGCCCCAAGCTGGTTGTCCTCTCTGAGATTATGTACATTAAGCATCTGACGGAATATCCGGTCTGTACTTTCGTCGCTGTTGTACATTGTCAGATCTTTTTCACCTACTATCATACACGGGAATTTCATATTGTCAGAGAAATCTATTACAGTCTTTACATCTTCTTTGGGTATAGGTGTGCAGGATATTATATCACAGCCCGAAAAGCATAAAGCTCCGTTGGTTGTGATATATCCGTCAATAAGATGTTGTATCTCATCAAGATTATTTATCAGTGAAAATGGTCGTCCGGTAGAAATGTAGATTCTGATACCTTTATCTTTTGCCATTGTAATGGCTCTTATTGCAGATTCGGGAATACGATGTGTCTTGAAACTTACCAATGTTCCATCAATATCGAAGAAAATAGCTTTTACCATATAAAAAATAGCTTTTTAGGTTCAATAATAATACTATATTATGAGTGCTTTTTTGCATATAAAATTAACCATGAATGCAGAGCATATCTATGATTATATTTATGAACATATATATTGGTCTTTTTATTTATTTTTATTGCAAATGTAAATATAATATGTATTTCTTTTATTAAAATCCTCACTTAATAGAGTCTATTAATTCTATAAATCCTATAAATTCTTTTAAGCCTGTTTACTAAACCCTCAATGCACGCATGGCATTCAGTACAGCCAGTACAGTAACTCCCACATCGGCAAACACTGCCATTCCCATTGTACTTAGTCCGAAGGAGGCAAGCATTAGAATAGCGACTTTTATGCCGATAGCAAACCATACATTTTCACGGGCTATTCTAATAGTTCTGCGGGCTATTATTATGGCTGATGCTATTTTGGACAGATTGTCGTCCATCAGCACTATATCGGCTGCTTCTATTGCTGCATCACTGCCAAGCGCTCCCATTGCAATTCCTATATCAGCACGTTTCAGAACAGGAGCATCGTTTATACCATCGCCTACAAAAGCAAGTTTCTCTCCATTTTGATTTTCTTTTAGCAGTTGTTCTATATGTCTTACCTTGTCGGCAGGCAACAGTCCGGCATGCCATATATCTATTCCGAGTTTTTCTGCTACTCCGGCTGCTACTTCCTTTCTGTCTCCGGTAAGCATTACTGTCTTTTTTATACCCAATTTTTTTAGTGTGGGGATTATTCCATAACTGTCTTCTTTTATACGGTCGTTAATTACTATGTGTCCGGAATATTTACCGTCTGCTGCTACATGTATTATAGTACCTGGCAGATTGCATTTTTGCCATTTCACTCCTATGTCCTCCATCATATTACTGTTTCCTAAATAAACAGTACGACCGTTTACCTTAGCCTTTATACCACGTCCGGAAATTTCCTCTACATCACTGACTATACATCCGTCGTCATTCCCTTCTGGAAAAGCGGAACGCAGTGCCTCTCCTATAGGATGAGTTGAGTAATGTTCCACGTGTGCGGCAAGATGCAACAGCTCTTTCTCATCGAAATCTTCTGGGTGAACAGCTTCTACAGAGAATACTCCACAGGTTAGTGTACCGGTCTTGTCGAATACTATGGTTCTTGTTTTTGCCAGTGCATCCATATAGTTGCTTCCTTTTATAAGAATACCTTTGCGCGAAGCACCTCCCAGTCCTCCGAAGAAAGTGAGTGGTACGCTTACAACCAGGGCGCATGGACACGATACTATCAGGAATATCAGTGCGCGGTGCAGCCATGTGGGAAAAACGTCAATGAAGGCAGACTGTGAGCATAATGGCGGTATTATGGCCAGTGCCAAGGCTGCTATTACTACAATGGGGGTATATATCCTTGCAAAACGTGTAATGAATGATTCGCTTCTCGATTTCCTTGCATCGGCATTTTCTATCAGACTGATAATTTTCGATACTGTACTTTCTCCAAAACTTTTTGTGGTTCTCACTCGTATTACACCTGTAAGGTTGATGCATCCTGACATAACTTCATCGCCGGTTTCCAATGGACGAGGCATACTTTCTCCTGTCAGTGCTATGGTATTCAGTGATGAGGAACCTTCTACTACGATTCCGTCCAAGGGTACTTTCTCGCCCGGTCGGATTACAATAGTTTCACCAACTTCTACATTATCGGGATATACTTCGATGATTTTTCCTTCACGATCCACGTTGGCTGTTTCAGGACGTATATCCATGAGATGAGAGATGCTATTGCGGCTTTGGCCTTCTGCATATTCTTCAAACAGTTCTCCCACCTGGAAGAAAAGCATTACAAATACCGCTTCTGCAAATTCAGTTCCGGCACCCGGAAGGAACCCGATGCATAGTGCGCCTATAGTAGCGATAGACATCAAAAAATGTTCATTAAACAAATCTCCGTTGGTTATACCCTCGCAAGCTTCTTTTAATGTGCTGTGGCCTACGAGCAGATAGGGAACCATATAAACGGCCAACAATTGTACGGTGGTCAGACTACAGTTCCTTTCAATGATTATTGCACCGGCAAGCAACACTGCGGTGACTACTATAAGTGCAATCTTTCTTTTTAGACTTGCATGGCTATGGTTGTGTGTATGGCCATGTGAATGATGATGTTTTTCTGCCATGATTAAGTATTTTTAATTGTTTCTGGCGCAAAGTTATGCTTATGCGGTTACAACCGAGTTGCATAAATCCGTGTAGTAATGAAATGCAACCCGGTTGCATTGTTATGTAGTGATATATCATTATTTATATTAATGTGTATCTTTGTACACGAGTTGAATATTATTGTACACGAATAGAAATATTATTTGCGCATAAGTTGAATATTAAATAATTAAAAGGATAGAATCATGGAATCTGAGGATTTAGTCACATGCTTGAAGTTGAAAGGAGTAAAGCCCACCGCCAACAGGATACTTGTGTTGAAGGCTCTTAAGGAATCTTCCCGTCCGGTGTCGCTTGCCGATTTGGAAGACATGCTTGAAACGATGGATAAATCGAGTATCTTCCGTGTGTTGACACTGTTTTTAGATTATGATATTGTTCATACTTTTGAAGACGGACGTGGCATTTCCAATTATGAACTTTGCTCAAGTACTACCTCTTGTAATCTTTCTGATGCTCATATTCATTTTTATTGTGAATCGTGCCACAATTCTTTTTGCATGGATGACATACCTTTTCCTCAAATTCAGCTGAAGCAAGGTTTTGTAATGCATTCTGTTTCTTTTGTCATCAAAGGTATATGCGATAAGTGTAACAAAAAATGTGGTAAAAACCTACAATAAGAGTCTATTATGCATATAATTGTACTGCAGTAGTGTAGTATAGTTTTTTATCTTGAAAAAACTTCTGCTCAAAGAATGTAGTTTGTGACAATTGGTCCTGATTTTTTATGGGAAATAATATGTATATCCGGTTTAAAATCTTTAACTTTGTTCTTGATAATAATATGTATAAAAACAATAGTACCGGTATCGTATACTAATCTTAATTAAAATAATAACCATGAAAAAGAACTACAGAAGTTGGATTGCGGCTTTAGGCTTTACTGGCGCAGTCCTGTTGAGTGCGTGCAGCAGTACGCCTACACAAGTCAGGGAGGTTTCTATAATTCCTCTTCCCAACAGTATAACAGAAACAAATTCAGCCTTTGTCTTACCTCAAAAGTGTAAAATCGGGGTGTCCGACAAGAGTCTTATACCTGCAGCCGATTATCTGGTGGGCATTCTTGCCAAATCTACAGGATATCAGTTCGAAGTGACCGAAGGAAAAGGTGATATCAATCTTGCATTGTCCGGTTCGGAAACAGTAAAAGGCAGCTATGACTTTGTATCGACAAGCAAGTCGGTTTTTATTACAGGCGATTCTTATCAGGGAGTGATTTACGGAATTGAGACTCTAAGGCAACTTCTTCCTCCACAGATAGAAAGCAAGAAACAGGAAAATGGAGTAGAATGGGCAATTCCTGTGGTGGAAATAAAAGACAGTCCGAGATTTGGCTGGAGAGGACTTATGCTCGATGTATCCCGACATTTCTATGATAAGGATGAAGTTAAGGAACTCCTCGACCTTATGGCACTTTATAAAATGAACAAGTTCCACTGGCATCTCACCGATGACCAGGGCTGGAGAATCGAAATCAAGAAATATCCTTTACTCACAGAGAAGGGAGCGTGGAGAAAATACAATTCGCACGACAAGACTTGTATAGAACTTGCAAAGAAGAATGATAATACAGATTATTTAATCCCTGAAGAAAAAATCAGGGTAGTGGAGGGCGACACTTTATATGGCGGTTTCTATACTCAGGAAGATATTAAGGAGATAGTTTCGTATGCTCAGGTGAGAGGTATTGACGTTATCCCGGAAATTGACATGCCAGGCCACATGCTTGCAGCTGTAAGCAATTATGACGGTGTGTCTTGTTTTAAGACTACAGGGTGGGGCAGTACCTTTTCTTCGCCGGTATGTCCCGGAAAAGATTCTGCTCTTGAATTCTGTAAGAATGTGTACAGTGAGATTATTCCTCTGTTCCCTTACAAGTATATTCATATAGGTGGTGATGAAGTGGAGAAAACTAACTGGAAGAAATGTCCCGACTGCCAGAAACGTATACGCGACAAGAAACTTAAGTCGGAAGAGGAGTTGCAGTCGTGGTTTATTCATGAGATGGAGGCTTTCTTCAATTCTCAGGGAAAGGATATGATAGGATGGGATGAGATTCTTGAAGGCGGTCTGTCTAAAACGGCAACAGTTATGTGGTGGCGTACATGGGCTAAGGATGCGCCAATGAAGACAGCTTCGCAAGGTAACAATATCATATTTACCCCTAATTCCCAGTTCTATCTCGACTATGAACAGGATGTTAAGTCCCTGCCTAATATATATAATTATGATCCGTCGGAAGAATTTGCACAGAAACCTGAACTGATGGAACGTGTGCTTGGTGTTCAGGGTAATATATGGTGCGAGTGGATTCCTTCAAGAGAACGTATGCAATACATGGCTGTGCCGCGTATGTTGGCTATAGCCGAACTCGGATGGAGTAATCCTGAACTTAAAAACTGGACAGAGTTCAGAGAAAGACTGTCGGTACAGTTTGAACGTCTTAACGTGATGGATGTAAATTACAGTATACCTGATCTTGAGGGTTTCTATAAGACTAATGTGTTTATAGGTGAGGGTGACGTGAAGATATCATGTATGGACCCAAGTGCAGAGATTCATTATACAACCGACGGTAGTCTGCCTACCCTCGACTCTCCAAAGTACGATGGCAATCTTAAGATTTCTGAAACAACCGAGTTTACTTTCCGCACTTTCCGTTCCAATGGTAAGCCATGTGATGTGTTTACAACAAAATTCATAAAGGGTGAGTATTCACCGGCTTCGTCTGAAACTCCGGCAGATAAAGGACTTAAGGCAGTGTGGTATGATTTTAAAGGTAATAACTGTGCTGAGATTGACAAGGCCGCTAAAAAAGGTACATATAATATAGCTGAGGTATCTATTCCTGAAGGTGTGAAAGGAAATATTGGTCTTGTTATCAACGGATTCATAAATGTTCCGGAGGATGGCATTTATACTTTTGCTCTTACTTCCGATGATGGAAGCACTTTGGTGATTGATGGTGATAAGGTGATTGATAATGATGGTCCTCACGGCCCTCGTGAAGTGGTTGGTCAGAAGGCTTTGGCTAAAGGATATCATCCTTTGGAAGTGAGATATTTCGACAGTAATGGAGGTATGCTAAAGATGGAAGTAAAGGATGGCAAGGGAAATGTACTTCCTGTTTCCGGTCTGTTTGCATATTAAGCCTGAAAGTCTGTTTGATTATAAAAAACTTATCTGTCGGTTTGTTTATTTATTTGATAACTTACTTACAGCTTTATTAATAAGCATATAATTTAACAGGTATATAAAAGTTGAGCTTGAAACCTTATCTTCTGGTTGTAAGGTTTCAAGCTCTTTTTAATTTATATCAGTTTTGTGCTGTTGGATTTCAGCATTTCCCTCCACATGAACATTTAGGCAGTTCTTCTTTTCTTATCTCTGTTATGTAGAAGCGAGCGAATGCATTCTTTATTTCATCACGTACGCGGCGGAATTCTGAGTCTATAAACTCAGGTGTACCTGTTGTATGAGACGGGTCGTCAAAACCTATATGCATACGTTTGCCTACTTTTCCGGTGAATGCCGGGCAACTCTCATTTGCGCCTCCACATACTGTTATCACATAATCCCATTCTTCATTGAGATAGGTGTTTACGTGTGTGGGTATGTGTGAACTTATGTCTATTCCCACTTCTTTCATAACCTCTATAGCCTTGGCGTTTACCTGTGGGGCTGGTTCAGTTCCTCCTGAATATACTTCTATGTTTTTGTCGAATGACTGTAAAAAGCCGTGAGCCATCTGGCTGCGGCAACTGTTTCCTGTACAAAGAATCAATACTTTCATTTTTCTCTTCTGCGTTAAATGAGTTGTGTATTATAAAAATATTTCTGCTTATTCAATTTTATTCAGTTTGTTTATTCTAAGGTAATAAGATATTATCGTAAAGTTATCGAAAATTATCATTAAGTTATCATAAAGCTATTATAAGGCTATCATTAAGTTTTCATAAAATTAATCACATCCTTTCTTACAGAATATAATTGAAAAGATATCCCGACAGAATGATGAAGAATGCTACAGTACCGAAGAATATACCAATAAGTTTCCAAGTCATTACTTTCTTAAGAAGGGTAGCCTCCGGAAGTGATAATCCTACTACAGCCATCATGAATGCTATTGCTGTTCCTATAGGAATACCTTTTGAAACGAATACTTCTATTACCGGTACTATTCCAGCTGCATTGGCATACATCGGAACTGCCAGGATAACAGACAAAGGTACTGCATACCAGTTGTCTTTCGACATATATTGTTCGAAGAATCCTTCCGGTATAAAGCCATGCATGAAAGCGCCTATACCTATACCTATAATAATATAAAAAAGAACTCCTCTTACTATTTTCCAGGCGTCACGTATGATGGTGGGCAGTCGTTTAATAAAAGTAGTATGATCTTTCTCCCATTCTCCAGCCTGAGTAGACGAGTTGGCCTGAATTTGTTTAACCCAGTCACTCAGATACGGAGATAGATTCATGCGGCCGAGTACAAACCCTCCTATAACTCCAAGCAGAATACCGCTTATGACATAAATGAGTGTCACTTTCAGACCGAAGGAGCCGAGGAACATGGCCACAGCTACTTCATTGACCAACGGTGAAGTAATAAGGAACGCAAATGTTACTCCTAATGGAATTCCACCTTTCACGAATCCTATGAAAAGAGGAATAGAAGAACAGGAGCAAAATGGTGTTATAGCTCCGAATATGGAAGCCAGCAGATACTGCAAACCGTACATCTTATGTGTCATCAGATAGTTTCTCAAACGCTCAATAGGAAAATAGGCATTTATGATTCCCATAAGAACACTGATGAAGAACAAAAGAATGAGAATTTTTATTGTATCATAGAAAAAGAAATTTACGGCTACTCCGATAGGAGTGTTGGCGCTTAAGCCAAAGAGTCCGTAAACAAGCCAGTCGGCAAAATCCTGTATCATGTCTTGGTATAATTTAATTGTGATTATTACCTGTCTTTATATTCGTCTAAATACGAACAATAAGTCTCAAATTAAAGCGGCAGATTGAATTACGGATACATTCTGCCGCTTTTTATTTAGTGATATTTTGATATTATTTGGTGATATTTTTGATATCGTATAAAGTAATTATGAATCATGTTTTTGTCAGATATCTAAAAGCTTCTTAGATACCTAAAAGCTTCTTGACATCGCTTTCTGTTGGTACCTGTCCTTTTATCTTCACTACTTCATCTACTACAACAGCAGGTGTGGTCATGATGTTGTAGTTCATCATTTCCATAATATCGTCTACTTTTGTAAGTTTTACATCGAGATTGTTTTCCTTGATTACTTTTTCAATTACATTGTAGGTTGTCTTACATTTGGCACAACCGGGGCCCAATACTTTAATTTCCATATTCGTTAGAATTTTATTTGTTATTGATTAGTTTATTTGATATTGATTAGTTTTTATATATACATCATCTGGCAGTAATATATACCGATAATTATGAATATTACACCGACAGCGATATTCATCCATTTCTGTACTTTTTGCATAGTGCCGTAGAAACTGCTTATTTGTTGTACGCTAAAAGCAAGAATCCATGCAACTGCGAGCACAGGTATGGCTGTAGCAACAGCGAATATCACAGGTAAAAGATAACCGCCTGCTGATGTTGCCGACATAGGTATAAGCATGCCAAAATAGAATACACCGCTTGTAGGGCAGAAAGCCAGAGCAAACAGTATTCCTATCAAGAGAGCTCCCCAGCTTCCTTTTTTGGCAAGTCCTTCAGGATTCCCGCTGAATCCAAATTTTGGCAGATTCAGTTTGTTGCCCCATAGCATGAAAATTCCTATTATAAGCAAAAGGGGACCAATAATAAGTTCTCCCCAAACTCCTATGGTTTTCTGGAAACCGAACATGCTCGAACCTTTTTTGAGAATCATTATAAGCATGATTCCAAGTATAGTATATGAAAGTACACGTCCGAGAGTATAGAGAAGACCATTGATGAATATTTGTTTTTTATTTTCTATATTCTTTCCGATAAATCCGATAGCTGCAATGTTTGTAGCCAGAGGGCATGGAGATAGCGCAGTCAGCAGTCCGAGCAGAAATGCCGTCAGCACAGGTGTGGAACTGTTGTCCAATAATGTTTGTAACCAATCCATAGCTTTAATTCTTTTCTAATCTAATTGTTTAGTCTAAATTTTTTTCAGCATTTGGTTTACGGTTTTTATAACTTCCGACTTGAAAACTTCTGGTGATTTGCGAGCGTTTGCAAAGGCAAAATCTGTCATATTCTTTGATTCCTCCTGTCCATTCTTATATTTAACAATAAACAGAGATGACCATGTTACCTCATATTTCTCTGCTATTTTTTCGTTTTCTTCCTTGCTGATATCTATTATCTTGAATACTAACTCACCTTTCTTTATCTGTTCAGCAAACTTCTCTTCTATTGCAGCTTTTGTATTGGTTTCAATGGCTATACAGGTTGCGCAACGCTGTTTGCCATGGAAGTACAATACTTCCACATGATCATTAATCGTTGTTTCTGCCTGAACTTTGTCTGCATTTTCGTTTTTCACGTTCATATTACAGGAAACAATTGTAATACATAGTACGATTAGGAATAAGAATCTTTTCATGTCTTTTAATAATTATGTTTTTACTATAATATAGTTAGTTGAACTTTATCTTATAATTGGCTTTATCATATTATGAGCTGTTTAATTTGTCATATAATTTTCATATTACTATTATCAGCCATATAATTACTTTAATTATATTATTAGTTATTCGCAAAACAACGAATATTATTCTCAAAAAAAAGAGCTTACTTGCAGCAGCTCTCTTTCTTGCATATATTTTGACCAAGGAAATCGGCAAACATCTTCTTTGCTGTTTCCCAGTTTTCTCTATTAATACAGTATTTAACTTTCGGCGTTTCAATTTCTCCCTGTATGAGTCCTGCTTCTTTCAGCTCCTTTAAATGTTGGGATACCGTGGCCTTTGCTATAGGCAGTTCCTCATGTATATCACCAAAGAAACAACTCTCCTGTGATGCTAAGAATTGAAGTATAGCGATACGTGCAGGATGTCCCATAGCCTTTGCGAACCTTGCAATCTTTTCTTGTTCTTCTGTATATTTCCTGTTAGTCATTTTATTCTCTTGTATTATTTGTTGTTCGCAAAAGTACGAATAATATATTTTATAAACAAAGGGTTTCGTTTTTTTAACAGAACTACTGGTTGGATGGATATTCAGATGTATTACGGATTTCTGTTCCCTTTATAAATAAAGAACGCCCCCCAAGTATGCTACCTTTGTACAACCGTCCGCGATAGCGTTCACCACATACAAAGATAGCCGTCCAGATTT
>artificially_reared_2__coassemble_217_pt1 | contig 36447 bp, 36 predicted proteins | sample artificially_reared_2__metabat2_high_PE_035 | metagenome-assembled genome bin artificially_reared_2 | reverse complement strand
TTAGGACGCAAGATTTTCATTCTTGAAAGGGGGGTTCGATTCCCCCACGGGCTACGAAAGAAGGAAGCTTAACGGCTTCCTTCTTTTTTTGTTATACATTTAAATCCGAAAAAACAAAAGGTACAGTAATTTCACAATTACCATACCTTTAAGAAAAACGAGAAAGTTTATTTATAAAACAAAAAACGAGAATATTTTCAATTAGTAAATGAACCAATATTCAAAATACTGCATGGCAAGAAGAAAAAAATTAAAAAAGTGATATAAAAACTCACTCAGCAATTCAAGTTATTATTTTTTTGTTTAACTTTATAGCAAGGAACCTATAAAATATATAACTATGAACAGTCTGTCTGAAGTCACTCTACTCATTGCAGTAATAGCATTAGCCTTATGGCCTGCTATTTTGGTTCTCTTGTCTAAGAGAAGAGAAAAAAATATGATGCAATTAATCTCCCAACAACAAGCTCTTTATGCTTCCGCAACTTTAACAAACAAAGAAAAAGAGGAAGAAGCCAAACTTACAACTGAAAAGCTGGTTATTTCTACTCTAAAAAAAATCGGTTGCTCACCTGAAAAGGATGAAAACGGAAATATTGCCTTTATGTATCAGGGTGATGATTTCTATGTATCTCTGCAGGAGGACAGTCCGTTTATAATGATATGGTATCCCTGGTGGGGAACCATAAGCAGTGATAATCCTACTCTACCGTATCTGAAAGAAGTAATAAATGCCATAAACATAAGCTCGTTTATCACTACAGTTGTCATGGGTGAGGAAGATGACGACAAAGAGATAGGTATTCATTCGCATTGCCACACATTTTTTGCTGAGAGCGAATTCAACCCTGAAGATCACCTGAAACTACTGCTCGACAGTTTCTTCGATACAAGAGATGCTATCAAAGACAGTATCAACAAAATTGGTTCTGCTATTTCTGAAGAAGAAAACAAGAAAGAAAGAGTTATAGTCAAAGGTTTCTCTGCCTATAAAGAAAAATCTACTCCTATAGAAAAGGTAGAGAAAAAAGATAAGTCTGAGACTTCAGAAAAAACTGATAAAACCGATAAGAACTGATAAACAATAAATGATAAATAAATGATATATGGAAATAAGATACAGATATAAGATAAACTTAAACTGATAAGTTGATTACTGTGTTCAATGTAAGCAGAATTTGAAACAGTATCAGAAAAGATATATTACCGGGTAGTGTGTACGAATAATAAACGATACATCACTACCCATTTTTTATAATATCCTACTTACGCATACTGAACTCACAACCGCAATATTGCTGATTATAGAAGTTGTATTCTTTAATTATGGCTATTCTACGTTCACTCAATCCACCTTTACGCCAATTCTGGTCCCACCACACTACGTCATCATAAGGCTCTACCGCAAAACGTCCGGCTTCATTTATCTGGTCCAGGCTCTTCCAGCGCGAAGACGCCAAAGTAGTAGTTATAACTTTTATTCCATTTTCATGAGCATACTTTGCTGTATCCCGCAAACGCATCTTAAAGCAACGCAAACACCTTCCTCCTCTTTCAGGCTCGCCTTCAAAACCCTTAATGCACTCAAGCCAGTTTTCGTGATTATAATCGGCATCTATTATTTCAAGATTTAAAGACTTGGCATATCTTGTGCATTCATCCTTACGTATATTATATTCTTCAAGCGGATATATGTTGGGGTTGCAGTAATATATCACAGGAGTGATACCATGCTGCATAAGACACTCTATTATAGCCGATGAACAAGGAGCACAGCACGTATGAAGAAGTATCTTGCTTGCCCCTCCGGGTACTTCTAATTGGAATTTATTCTTTTTCATATATCTTATATCTCTATTTTAATCAAACCTTTATAGCAAAGATATATCGGACAACAACAATAACATTGACAGATACTCCATATTATATTTAAAACAATATATCATTACATTTAAAATAATACATCTTACGGAAAGGACATAAATATAAATCCATCCTTATAAAATCAAAATCACTTAGCGTCTTTCTGATAAGCAATTCTCTGAGTACCGTTTGCCACATAGATTATACCACATTCCTTAAATCCGTTTCTCTCAAGGATATGCTGCATTACTTTATTGTCCTTATGAGTATCGGCACGTAAACAGGGTGAAACGACAGAGCACCAGTCAATGCACGCTGCAGCTATGCCGGGCACAGTTCCATCGGATGCTAATCTGTGGATTACATAATAAGGCAAATTATTGGGCCAACTGCCGTTTTCAATATATGAATATGTAGGATCAGGCCCTTCTATAAAACAGAATGTAGCCACTATTCTCTCACGGAATTCATCTGAAGAGTCTGCACAGCAAACATAGCAATGACCTTTTAATATTTCATCAGATATAAGTTCACGCTGTGGATATCCGTTTATCCATTGGTTAGGGTTTCCGGTATTTTTCATAAACTCCCTTGCCTTGGCAAATATCTCCATAAGTCTGTCTATATCCGACAATACAGCTTTTCTTATTTTTATTTTCGAATTCATAAACGTATACTGCTAATTTCATTATGATGCATGAAACAATGGGACAAAATTAATATTAATAATCGGTTTTCCATTTATATGAAAGTTTAAAGTTATTTTCAGTGTACTGATATTTACGGAGATTGAATGGCAGAAAATATAAAGAGAAGAAAAAATGAACAAGCAAGAATATGAAGACATATACAAAGAAAGCCTCATCAGAAAACGGGCAGCATTAATCAATGCTTTTTTCTGACAAGGCCTTCCTAATTATCCGATATTAGATTAAAAAATATATTCTATCTAAATCTAATTATTCTATAGTAATATTGTTTTTTTCAACAACCACGAAGCTGTTTATCCATTGCAGCAGCTGCACGACGGCCATCACCCATTGCAAGAATAACAGTTGCACCACCACGAACAATATCTCCACCGGCATATATTGTAGGGATAGACGACTGCATATTTTCATTTACGGCAATAGTACCCTTTCTGCCAAGTTCAAGTCCTTTTATAGACTCAGGCACAATTGGGTTTGGCGATACACCTACACTCACAATAGCCATATCGATATCTATTGTTTCAATTGCTCCAGGAATAGCAACCGGACTACGGCGGCCTGAAGCATCTGGCTCGCCCAGTTCCATCTTCTGAAGAACAACCTGTTTTACTCTACCGTTTTCGTCAGCGATGTATTCTATAGGGTTGTGCAATGTCAGGAATTCTACTCCTTCTTCTTTTGCATGCTTGACTTCTTCGAGTCGTGCAGGCATTTCGGCCTCTGAACGGCGGTAAATAATCATAGCCTTTTCTGCGCCCAGACGACGTGCGGTACGGACTGAGTCCATAGCAGTGTTTCCACCACCAATTACAGCCACACGCTTACCGAAAGTAACAGGCGTATCTGAATCTTCACTTGCGGCATCCATAAGATTTACACGAGTGAGGTATTCATTAGATGACATGATATTGATTGAATTCTCACCAGGGATATTCATAAAGTTAGGAAGTCCGGCACCTGAAGCCACAAAAATACCCTTGTAACCCTGAGCTTCAAGATCTTCTACTCCAATAGTCTTACCTATAATACAATCCTTGACAAATTCAACTCCCATCTTTGAGAGATTTTCAATCTCAACATCAACGATTTTATTTGGAAGACGGAATTCAGGAATACCATATTTCAATACACCGCCAATTTCATGCAATGCCTCAAAAACAGTAACTTCGTATCCCATCTTGGCCATATCACCGGCAAAAGACAAGCCGGCAGGACCTGAACCTACAACAGCTACCTTTATTCCATTCTTTTCGGCTACCTGAGGAATTGAAATCTGTCCGCTTTCACGTTCGTAATCGGCAGCAAAACGTTCCAGATAACCAATGGCTACAGCTTCATGTCCCATCTTCAGATGAATACACTTAGATTCACACTGCTTTTCCTGAGGACAAACTCGTCCGCAAACAGCCGGAAGGGCACTTGTTTTTTTAAGTACACGTGCTGCTTCAAGGAACTCACCACGTTCGATGTTTTTAATAAACGCAGGAATGTTGATACCCACAGGACAACCTTCCATACAAGAAGGATTCGCACAGTCGAGACAACGTTTTGCTTCTGTGAGAGCCTGCTCCTCATTCAAACCGAGATTAACCTCTTCTTTTCTGCTGTGTGAACGGTATTCAGGTTCAAGTTCATTCATCTGAACTCGTGGGATAAGAGTACGTTCTTTAGGCTTCATACTCTTTCTGAGCTCTTCACGCCAAGGAGCAGTACGGTCGTCTGCAGATTTCTCAGCTTCACAAGCTGTATGAACATGTTCATCGTCCAACTTATGGATTTCTTCACGCTCTATGTCCTTGAAAGCTCCCATACGTTTAAGCATTTCATCGAAGTCAACCTGATGCCCGTCGAACTCAGGACCGTCGACACATACGAATTTGGTTTTACCTCCTACAGTGATACGACATGCACCGCACATACCGGTACCGTCGACCATGATAGTATTCAGTGAAACATCTGTAGGTATTTCGTATTTCTTTGTAAGCAAGCAAACAAACTTCATCATTATAGCCGGACCAATGGCAAAACACTTGTTGACTTTCTCACGCTTTATAACTTCCTCAATACCTTCTGTTACAAGTCCCTTCTTTCCATAAGAGCCATCATCTGTCATAATAATTACTTCATCAGAACTTGCACGCATTTCATTCTCCAATATAATAAGGTCTTTTGAACGACCGGCCAGAACTGTTATAACCTTGTTGCCGGCAGCCTTCAATGCCTGAACGATAGGAAGCATAGGAGCAACACCTACTCCACCTCCGGCACATACCACTGTACCAAAGTTTTCAATATGAGTAGCTTTTCCAAGAGGACCCACAACGTCTGTAATATAATCGCCTTCATTCAGTTCGCACAGACGTGTAGAAGAAAGACCAACTTTCTGAACTACAAGTGTAATAGTACCTTTTACAGGATCAGCCTCAGCAATGGTAAGAGGCATACGCTCACCCTTCTCACCCACACGTACAATTACAAAGTGACCGGCCTTACGAGACTTTGCAATCAGAGGAGCTTCAATAACAAGCTTGAAAACCTTCTCCGAAAAATGTTCTTTTGAAATAATTTTATTCATTTCTATATACCTAAAGTTAGTTATTATTCAATTTTAGATTCTTTTTGTTTCAGCTGCAAAGGTATAACAAATAAAAATAGGTACAAAGAAATAACCTGAATTTACACCAAATTAAACAAAAAACATATAAAAACATGTCTCCAAAACATAAAAAAACAAACTTGATTAAACATGCAACCTTTTCAACTGTAACCAAAACTTATTTTTACAATTATCATATAATCAAGATTTTACGCATAGACCAAATAAAAAAAGTAGTTTTATAAGACTAATTATTCTGATAAAAAACAGTTTTGGTATCAAATAAAATGTATCTTTGCATACATCAAAAAAACATTTTGAATATTCATGAAAGAAAAACTGCAACAAATAAAAGTCCTTATAAACGATGGCTGCATATCGGAAGCTATAGTACAACTTAATGATATGATAAACACAACCCCCGAATGGGCTTCGGATGCTTATTATCTGTTAGGTAATGCTTATAGGAAAAAAGGAGACTGGCAAGGAGCTTTGAACAATTATCAGGAAGCAATTGCACTAAATCCGGAAAGTCCGGCCAAAGAAGCAAGGGCCATGATGATGGATATTCTTAACTTCTATAATAAAGACATGTTTAATCAATAAAATTTAAATACGTGATATATGGCTAAAATGAAAGGGGTAGTGGTAGTTAATACCGAGCGATGCAAGGGATGCAACCTGTGTGTGGTAGCATGTCCTCTTAAGGTCTTGTCGCTTTCCCCAAAAGTAAATCAGAAAGGATACAATTATGTTCAACAAGTGGTAGAAGACACCTGCAACGGATGTTCTTCGTGTGCAATAGTATGTCCTGACGGATGTCTGACAGTATACAGAGCCAAATGTGAAGAACAGTAATTTATCATTCTCTATCAATCAACAAATAAAATATTTAAATATGGCACAAGAAGTTGTTTTAATGAAAGGTAACGAAGCCATAGCCCATGCCGCTATAAGAATCGGTGTAGATGGTTATTTCGGTTACCCTATAACCCCACAGTCGGAAGTGCTGGAAACCCTTGCCGAACAGAAGCCATGGGAAACAACCGGTATGGTTGTTCTTCAGGCAGAAAGCGAGGTTGCAGCCATAAATATGGTTTACGGAGGCGCAGGAGCCGGTAAGATGGTAATGACATCATCTTCAAGTCCGGGCGTTAGTTTGAAACAGGAAGGTATATCTTATATTGCAGGAGCTGAACTACCTTGTCTGATAGTAAACGTAATGCGTGGAGGACCGGGATTGGGAACCATACAGCCAAGCCAGGCCGACTATTTCCAGACAACCAAAGGTGGCGGACACGGTGACTATCATCTTATAGCACTTGCTCCGGCTTCTGTCCAGGAAATGGCAGATTTCGTAAAATTAGGTTTCGATCTTGCTTTCAAATACAGAAATCCGGCTATCATCCTTGCCGATGGAGTTATTGGCCAGATGATGGAAAAGGTAGTACTTCCTGAACCAACTCCGCGACGCACAGAAGAGGAAGTGATAAAACAGTGCCCATGGGCATCTACAGGATGCAAAGGACGCAAACCTAATATCATAACTTCACTTGAACTTGATCCGGCTATAATGGAAGTCCGCAATATCCATCTGCAGGAAAAATATGCAGAAATAGAAGCCAACGAAAGAAGATATGAAGAAATACTTTGCGATGATGCTGAATATCTTATTGTTGCATTCGGCTCATGTGCACGAATAGCACAGAAGGCAATAGACCATGCACGCGAAGAAGGCATCAAAGTCGGACTCTTCCGCCCTATAACCTTATGGCCTTTCCCTGCTCCGGAACTTGCAGAAAGAGCAAAACAGGTAAAAGGTATACTTGTAGTAGAGCTCAACAGCGGACAAATGATAGAAGACGTAAAACTGTCGGTAGAATGCAACTTGCCTGTTGAACATTTCGGCCGATTGGGAGGTATTGTTCCCGACCCGGACGAAGTTGTTTCTGCCCTAAAAGAAAAAATCATCAAATAACAAGTAAGAATCATGAACCAAGACCGAATAAGAGCCATTCTGAACATACTGTTTATGATTGGTGCACTTGCGTCTGTCATCTTATACTTCTGTTTAGGAGAAGACAAGACCATATTCTTCTATGTATGCGGAGTTTCACTTTTCCTCAAGATGATGGAGTTTGTGTTCCGTTTCTTGCTATGATAACCACCGGAGGATTTAAATTATGACTAAAGAAGAAATAATGAAGCCCGAAAATCTGGTATACCAGAAACCAAGGCTATTAAATGATAACCCTATGCACTATTGTCCGGGATGTAGTCACGGTGTAGTGCACAAGCTTATTGCCGAAGTAATTGATGAAATGGGCATGAGCGAAAAAGCAGTTGGAGTAAGCCCTGTAGGATGTGCTGTATTTATGTATAACTATCTTGATATAGACTGCCAGGAAGCAGCACACGGACGTGCTCCTGCCGTAGCAACAGCCATCAAGCGCTTATGGCCGGACAGACTGGTATTTACCTATCAGGGAGACGGTGACTTGGCTTGTATAGGTACAGCCGAAACCATTCATGCACTCAACAGAGGTGAAAACATTACAATTATATTCATAAACAATGCCATATACGGTATGACAGGAGGTCAGATGGCACCAACCACCCTCGTTGGCATGAAAACAGCGACCTGTCCTTACGGACGAGATCCTGAAATACATGGCTATCCGCTTAAAATGACAGAAATTGCCGCAACACTCGAAGGTACCTGCTACGTAACACGCCAGTCGGTACACACTGTAGCAGCAATACGTAAAGCAAAGAAAGCCATACGTAAAGCATTCGAAAACTCAATGGCAGGAAAAGGTTCAAACCTTGTAGAAATTGTTTCTACATGTAACTCCGGATGGAAAATGTCGCCTGAGAAAGCCAATAAGTGGATGGAAGAAAACATGTTCCCATTCTATAAGTTGGGCGACTTGAAAGATACCACCCTATAAACCTCTTTCACCCCCATTATTCTTAACCAATTATAATTAGGAAAAAAATGAAGCATGAAATAATTATAGCCGGATTCGGCGGTCAAGGTGTGCTTTCAATGGGTAAAATTCTTGCCTATTCGGGCCTTATGGAAAATAAGGAAGTAACCTGGATGCCGGCATACGGTCCGGAACAGAGAGGCGGTACAGCCAACGTAACTGTTATAGTAAGCGATGAGAGAATTTCGTCTCCTATCCTGAGTAAATATGATTGTGCCATCATACTCAACCAGCCTTCACTGGCAAAGTTCGAAAACAAAGTTAAGCCGGGCGGAATACTTATATACGACGGATATGGTATAATAAACCCTCCTACCAGAAAAGACATACACATTTACCGTATAGACGCCATGGACGAGGCAAACGAACGCAATATGGCAAAAACATTCAATATGATTGTCTTAGGCGGATTGCTGAAGATTCGTCCTGTAGTTTCAACTGAAAGTGTAGTCAAGGCACTCAGAAAGACTCTTCCTGAAAGACATCACCATCTTATTCCTATGAACGAGGAAGCTATACGTATAGGTATGGATATTATAAAAGAAATCCAGTAAAAGTTATTCTGGAAAGCTATGCCTGAGATGCCATATGACAGACATATCATACGCGCCACATAGCCCTACAGAAAACTTAATTTGGTATAACATTACATAAAAGAGGATTAATCTTTACAGGTTAATCCTCTTTTTTCGTTTTAATAAGAGAAAATATGGGAAAAATAATTGTATCTTTGTCGCATCATGAAGAAGATACTATTTTTTGCTTTAATTATATTAATGTGCGGTAAGATATCGGCACAGAACATGCTACAGAATCAATACGGAAGTTCAGCATCGGGCATGAACAGTAATCAATACGACCGTAACGGTAACCCTATAGACACCACTGCGGTAATTGATGCAAGTACTATACCTATAGGACTAAGTTCATGGATTATAGATGAAAGGTTTGGAAATATCACAGAAATACCTGTTGATACGCTTCAATATGGCTTCCAGAATTCGAATGATACGGGTGGACCAACCGGACACTATACATATCTTGGTAACCTTGGTGCCCCACGTATATCGCATGTATTTTTCGAAAGAAATGAAACAAGCCAGGCGTTTTTTACAGACCCTTATGATTTCACTGTAAGAACTCCAGGCAGTGTAGTATTCACAAATACCAAATCTCCTTTTACCAATCTTACATATTACAAACAGGGAAACGGAAAATACGGAGAAGAAAGATTCAAATCGTACTTTGCGGTAAACGTAAACAAGAGACTCGGATTCGGATTTAACATAGACTATACATATGGTAGAGGAAAATACATGAACCAGTCGACCGCATTGTTCAACGGAAACTTATTTGCATATTACAGAGGCGATAAGTATGACATGCACTTTACCTTTATAAACGACAACCTTAAAGTTGCCGAAAACGGAGGTATCACCGACGACAGATACATTACCGACCCTCTATCAATGGCAGAAGGCAAAAAGTCATACAATACCTACGATATCCAGACCAACCTCCAGGATATATGGAACCATAATACCGGCTATCATGCATTCCTGACACACAGATACAATCTTGGCTTCTATAAGGATGAAACAGCCGAAAACGATACTGTGCCAAAAGAAGTTTTCGTCCCTGTCACAAGTTTCATACACACAGTAAAAGTGGATATGAATACCAGAAAATATATTTCATACGACGACGAACAGAACAGAAAGCATTTCCAGAACCATTATCTTGGAACCGACTCTACAGATGTGACAAAATACTTCTCGGTAAAGAATACTGTAGGAATATCACTTCGCGAGGGTTTCAACAAATGGGCTAAAGCCGGACTTACAGCATTCGCAAGTTTCGAGCACAGAAGATTCACTATGGTGGACAGTATTGCCGGAACCGCAGGACAACGTCCGATGAAAGACTATAAGGAAAATGTACTATCTGTAGGAGGACAACTTATAAAAGAACAGGGAAAAACTCTTCACTATAACGTACTTGGTGAGATTGCTCTCCTTGGTGAGGATCTTGGACAATTCTCAATAGAAGGAAACGGAGACTTGAATTTCCGTCTGTTCAACGATACTGTAAGACTGGACGCAAAAGCTTATATAAAGAATCTAAATCCAGCGTTCTACTACAGACATTTCCACTCAAAACATTACTGGTGGGATAACGATCTGTCTAAAATTATGCGCACTCGAATTGAAGGCAAATTAAGTATTGACAGATGGCGTACACAGCTCAGTGCAGGAGTAGAGAATATTACAAACTATACATACCTCGACAATGTATCCGTAGCATCGGGCAGTTCTTCCGGAAACAGCGGTAATTCTGACACAGAAAATATCACTTATCTTAATAACGTGGCAGTCAAGCAGAATTCAGGAAGTATACAGGTATTGAGCGCAACCCTCAAACAGGATTTCAAATTAGGTATTCTGCACCTTGACAATGAGATTACTTACCAGAAGAGCAGCGACAACAATATACTGCCATTGCCAGAACTTGTATTATACCACAACCTGTATATCCGTGCCGGACTTGCCAAGAAAGTTCTGACAGTAGAGCTTGGAGCCGATGTAAGATATTTCACACAATATTACGCACCAGACTATGCACCAGCTATAGGCCAGTTCTATCTTCAGAACCCTGAAACGAAATACAAGTTGGGAGGATACCCTATGGTAAATGCCTATCTGAACTTCCACCTGAAAAGGACACGTATATTCCTACAGATGTATAATCTGGTACAGGGAACAGGAGACAGAAGCTATTTTTATGCCCCACACTACCCTCTCAACCCAAGAATTCTGAAGCTTGGAATTTCATGGAATTTCTTCGATTAATAATTAAATAGATAAATAGAGCTTACCGGAAGTCATATACAGCACATACATATATTAATCCCGGCTGTATATGCCTTTCAGTAAAGCCTCAGCAGACTATAAGTTAATACTAAACAAAGAAAAAAAAGACCTTCATGAAAATACGATAAATCATGAAAAAACGCCACATTATGAAGAAACACCAAATCATAAAGAAACTCCTGCTATATATTATTTCTATAGCCATTGTCTCTACTGTGTTCATAGTAGTGTTTACCGAAAAACGCTCAGAGACCAAATATAAATCGAGAGACTACGATGAAATACTTGAATCGGGAGTAATTAATGCAGTTACAGAATACAATGCAGTCAGTTTCTTTTCAGATGGCGACAGCATAAGCGGATTCGACTATGAACTTCTCAATGAATTTGCCAGAGCGAAAGGCATAAAGGCCAATATAGTGCCGGAAATGAGTTTTGAGAAGAGGCTTAACGATGTTTCCAAAGGGAAATATGATATGATAGCCATAAGTACTCCCACTACTGCCAATCTTAAAGACAGTCTTCTGTTCACCCACACTCTCCTCATCGGAAAACAGATTCTCGTACAAAGAAAAGAGGACAAAACCAACAAGTCAGATTCGGCATACGTACACATAAACAGCCAGCTCGACCTTGCCGGCAAGACTATTCACCTGATAAAAGACTCACCTGCGGTTATGAGAATAAAAAATCTCATGGCTGAGATAGCCGATACTATTTATATAAAGGAAATATCGGAATACGGTCCCGAACAATTACTTGCCATGGTTTCTGGCGGTGACATAGATTATGCAGTTTGCGACGAAAACATAGCCAAAGTCTATATCAGCGACTTTCCAAACCTTGACATAGATACAGACATCAGTTTCAACCTGTTTTATTCATGGGGGGTCAGCAAAAGAGCCCCGAAACTACTCGACAGTCTGAATGTATGGCTCGACAGTTATATAAAAACAAAGGAGTACAAAAAACTATACAATAAATACTTCAATAAAAAATAAAATAAAAGAAAATTAAAAGAAGAAGAAAAAGAAAAACATTAGAAATAATAAACAAGAAGAAAGATATAAAGAAAAAAAATAATATATTAGAAGCCAAGGAGCAAGAAAACCCGAAAAGAAACTATTTCAAACATTAAACATAAAGCATTATGAATAGTATAAATAAAGTGAATTGGGGATTCATTGGTTGCGGTGAGGTAACCGAAAAGAAAAGCGGACCTGCATTCAATATGATAGAAGGCTCGAAGGTTGTTGCCGTAATGAGCAGAGACGAAGAAAAAGTAAAATCGTATGCCAAAAGACACAACATACCAAGATGGTATACAGATGCACAGGCCCTGATTGGTGATGAAGATGTAAATGCCATATATATAGCCACTCCACCATCATCACATGCTACATTTGCCATTATGGCTATGAAAGCCGGAAAACCGGTATATATAGAAAAACCTATGGCAGCCTCATACGAAGACTGTGCCCGCATCAACCGTATTTCCAAGGAAACAGGTGTACCGTGTTTTGTAGCCTACTACAGAAGATACCTGCCATATTTCCAGAAAGTAAAAGAACTGGTTGAAAGCGGTGAAATAGGTAATGTTATAAACGTTCAGATACGATTTGCCCAGCCTCCGAGAAACCTCGACTACAACACAAAGAATCTGCCATGGAGAGTGCAGCCTGTAATTTCCGGAGGAGGATATTTTTACGATCTTGCCCCTCACCAGCTTGATCTTCTGCAAGACATGTTCGGATGCATACTTGAGGCAGAAGGATATAAAAGCAACAGAGGCGGCCTCTATTCGGCTGAAGATACTATAAGTGCATGCTTTAAATTCGACTCCGGACTACCCGGTTCCGGATCATGGTGCTTTGTAGCTCACGAATCGGCCAAGGAAGACAGAATAGAAATAATAGGCGACAAGGGAATGATATGCTTCTCGGTATTTACATACGACCCTATAGCACTACACACCGAAAGAGGAAGAGAAGAAATCCTTCCGCCAAACCCTCCACACGTGCAGCTTCCTCTTATTAAGGCTGTAGTAGAACATCTCCAGGGTAAGAGTATTTGTACTTGCGATGGTATCAGCGCCACACCTACCAACTGGGTTATGGACCGTATTTTAAACAAGCTTTAATAACCATCCTTACCCCTATAACTACGCAAACCACGCACGTTTACACACAATAAACCTACAAACACATAATATCATTCCTGAAATAACATGAAGGTTATAAGATATATATGCATTATATTTATTCTTCTTTTCGGTCAGGCTGTAATGGCACAGACCGAAGAGAAGAGTAAATTCGTTCAGCAGTTGGGTAAGATTTTCAGCGAAACAGATACATCATATATATCGCCCAATAAATATAATCTCACATTCATGCTCGAACAGAGTTTCTGGCACGAACGATATCAGTTGGGAGCCAACATAAACAATCAGGACCAAAGAATAAAGTTTGCCCCAACGCCTACCCCCAAGATAGGTGCATATTTCGGTTGGCGGTGGATATTTTTAGGACTGTCTTTCAGTATTCCCGAACTGGTTGGCAAGAACAAGGAAGGGACATCAAAAAAAGAATATATATTCAATTTATACAGTTCCAGAGTCGGAGCCGATTTCTATTACAGAAAAACAGGAAGTGACTTCCGTATCTCATCCTATTCGGGATTTAACCTGCCGCAAGACTATGTAGGCAGAAAATTCGAAGGATTCCAAAGCCAAATTATGGGACTGAATGCCTACTGGATATTCAACAACAAGAAGTTTTCTTATCCGGCAGCCTACAGCCAGTCGACAAACCAGAAGAAAAGCTGCGGTTCGTTTATGGCAGGTTTTTCATTCTCCAAGCACAATATATCGTTCGACCATACAAAACTACCGGCAGATATGGTAGAACAAATACGTCCTACACTTAAATTCAAAAGTCTTAAATATAATGATTACAACATAAGTTTCGGTTATGGATACAACTGGGTTTTCGCCAAGAACTGCCTGTTGAATGTTTCCCTGATGCCCGCCATTGCATACAAGAAAGCAAAAGTAAGCGGTAAATATCAGGAAAGCGAAATAAATACCAAGTGGCTGAGATGGATGAGCGATGTTAATTTTGACCTTATTACCAGAGTAGGAATAACATGGAACAACAGCAAATATTACGTAGGGACATCTTTAGTACTAAATACATACGATTACCGCAAATCTGATTTTTCGATGACCAATACATTCGGAAGCCTGCGTATATATGTAGGGTTCAATTTCTGGAAAAGAAGTGAATACAGAAAAAAAGAACAATGAAGAAAACTATTAAGAAAACAATGAAGAATAAATGGTAAAATAAAAATAATAATGAAGTAAGACAAAAGATACATAAGAAACAAAAGAAGATAATAAAAAAGAGACTTCACTACCGATTATTTCCATCAATAATCATAAAGTGAAGTCTCTTTTTTATGTATAACAGTTTTTAAAGCAAAATGAAATATTATCAGAAATTATCAGAAATGTATACCCACTGTTACAAGCGCCTGATGTCTCTCGTTTGTAAGCTTTGCAGCCTGAAGATTTATATCACTGAACGGATAGAAATCCGACTTGTACAAATTATATTTATAAGCAAAATCCGCATAGAACAACCGGCCTCTATATCCCAATCCTACGGTTACGGTATTATGGCTGAATTTATTGTTGTATTCAGTATCTGTACGCATATCATTCCAGTTTAGCGCCTTGTAAGCTGTCTCCTTGAAAGCCTGTGTAGAGAAGTTGTATCCGGCTCTCACACTAAAGCATGAGGTAAGCTTGGTTTCCATACCGAGTCTCAGAGTATGAACTCCCTTAAGATCTTCAGACAAATACTGGTTCTGGTTTGACATCTCATAACCGTCGGAATAATAAAGTTTAGCAGATGAATAATCTGTATATTCATATTCGGCACCTACAGCCATTATACCGCCAAACACAGTACCCAAATTGACATTAAACTTCCAAGGTGTAGTAAGACGGTAATCCTGAAGTACTTCTCCGCCTACATAATCAGAAATCAGTTCATTAGCATTGAAATCCTTTGTAACCACTTCTCCGGCTTCATTCTTCACCTGATAACTCATTTCGGAATACACATTCGAATTGTATATATCAGTCAGACGATACCAAGTAGGAGTATGAATTGCGACACCGAATCTGAAAGCAGAATCATCTATCGGTCTGAAAATAGCTCCCAACTTAAGATTAGTACCCGTACCGCTTGTTCTGAATGTATTATTCAATTCATAATATCCGATATGTGGTTGCTGGAATTCAGGATTCTGATCAAAAATATCTTCTGAATAATGAGTAGTACGACGATAGTCAACATCATAAACACCAAGTGTAAGACCAAAGAACATCTTATCTTGTACGTTGAATGAAACATTGAAGTCATACTGCTGAATTCCACCTTCCTCTCTCGAGTGGTAATAGTTACCGTCGCCGTTCCATCCTTTAAGAGTATTATTGTCGCCCACAGCCACCAGTTCCGTTCTTACTCCCATTACTCCTAAATACGGATAGTTGGAGTTAACAGGGTCATACGGATTAGGCAACTTCTCATGTCCTTCCAAACCATAATTATAAATATTATCGATTTCGCCTATACCACTAACCGCTCCCCCTATCATATTAGCTATCTGATTAGTTTGCGACAAGCCATCCAGCAGACCACCCACAGAGAATAATTTATTCAGATTATTGCTTTTATGATAATTAAATCCAAAATTAAAATATCTCAGTGAGGTTTTATTTCCAATCTTGGTAGAATAAACAAAGCCTATCTGGTCGAAAGACATCTGATTTTTCTTTTCTTTCATACTTGTACCGTTGAAATCACTCTTCACCTGAGTACTGTTGAAACTGAAAGAAGTAGACAAGTCATGTCCTCTGAAGAGTCCGATACCTGCCGGGTTGGTGCCCATTACAGAAATATCAGCACCCAATGCCCCCATAGCTCCACCCATTCCTACAAAACGGGCTGTACCGTTCAGTTCATTTTCCGATAACCGGAAGGCATCATACTGTGTCTGCGCACTGGCTACCGATGCCATTCCCAATGCCGACACCATAAATAAAGTATATTTTGATTTCATATTCTTATTCTCACTATATATAAGGAGTAAGGCAAATATGCAATAATACAATACATTACCATACTCCTTAATATTATTCACTTTTTAAATACAAAAAACAAGTCTGTCATCTTCTGCGTGCTCCACCACCGCCTGAAGTACCTACACTTCTTGAGGAACCTCCACTGGTAGTAGTAGAACGATAACTGCTGCCACCAAAACTGTGAGTAGTGGTAACCCTGTTCACATTAGAGTTGTTGTTATATCTGTTATTGTTGTTATACTTATTGTTGGTTGTGTTAAACCTGTTATTATTGTAATTATTATATCTGTTAGAATTTACACGTGTACTGCTTGGACGATTATAAGTTGCAGTATTATCTCTTTCGCTCAATCTACTTGGACGTGTATAGACACCACTGCCAGACGCACTGCCTCTCACACCCGACTGTGTTCTTACAGATGAAGAAGAATTTCTGCTGCTTGTAACCACTCTACCGCCTGTACGGCCGTTATTGTCGAAAGTTCTTCCTATACGGTTATTCCTGTTTGACACCACATTCTGTGCAGAAGAGAATCTGTTGCTTGTTCTGCCAGGCATACCTATTTCAGCTTTTCGTGTATTATAAGAGTAGTGTACTGGTCTGTGCCATCCGCCACCCCATCCATAATAAGGATTATGCCATCCTGGTCCCCAGTAGCCGGCCCAGTAGCCGCCTCCCCAGTAACCTCCGAAGCCCCAGTAGCCACCAAAGCCCCAATGTCCGCCATAACCCCAGTAACCGCCATACCATGGAGAGTACCAGCTACTGTAATAATATGGAGAATACCATCCCCATCCCGGTCCGTAGAATCCAGAAGACCATCTCCAGTCCCACCACAGACTATTGGTATAAGTTGGGAAAACATATGCATACAGTCCGTCGTCATACACATTCCAGTCCCAAGAAGGGAATGCACCATATACTGCATCCCAATACAGCGGGCTGCTGACAGGTATGGCATATCTTGGATTTCTGAACCTCACGATACGCATAGCATATTCATAATCCATTTGTGAGCCCTGGAAACCGTTAACCCATTCACCACGTTCACCATATGGTTTTTCTTCGATAACCAGAGTATCATTCTGATAACTGAACTTATTGTCGCGCGAAGTATATCTTCTGTTATACTCATCCACATTACGGACATTTCCCTTTACATCCTTCACTACTACTGGAGTAACACTCTCCGGCAAATCATGCACCGTTTTATTTGAGACTTCTTTTGGTACCACGCCAACCTTATCGGTATTTTCTACCTTATTTTCCTTTTTCGGGATAAAGTAAAGGTCGTCGTTACTCTGTGCCATAGCCAACCACGGCAAGAAAGCCAATAGCATAGAAGCCAACACTTTATTTCTCATAATCATAATATTTTATTATTCAAACAATAGTTGTATTTTTTCAAGTACAAATTTAACAATATATTTCTATCCCAAATATAGAAATTCCCTAATTAAACATAGGGATTTCCCTATTTTATTTATCTTTGCGTAAAGAAATATTTTGTAAATTGCCTATATAAAAATTATATAGCAAAATCTGCAATCTGAAAACATGTATTTATAATAAATTCTCTACTTATGAAATACTTCGAAGTTACTTTTACTGCACAGCCGTGCAATGAAATTGTTACAGATGTGATTTCGGCCATTACTGCCGAGATAGGTTTTGAAAGTTTTGTTGAATGCGAAGGTGGCGTAAAAGCTTACATCCAGCAGTCGCTTTTCGATGAAGAAACTCTGAAAAGCGTATTGGCCGACTTCCCTATTCCTGATACCAATGTTTCATACACCATATTCGAACCTGAAGACAAGGACTGGAACGAAGAATGGGAAAAGAATTTCTTCCAGCCTATTGTAATAGACAACAGATGTGTAATCCACAGTACATTCCACAAAGACTATCCAAAGGCTGAATATGATATAGTTATTAATCCACAGATGGCTTTCGGAACCGGTCATCATGAAACAACCAGTTCTATTTTGGGTGAACTGCTTGATGCCGACCTGAAAGGAAAATCTGTCCTCGACATGGGTTGCGGTACATCAATACTTGCAATACTTGCAAGCATGAGAGGAGCTGCCAAGGTTACTGCCATTGACATAGACGACTGGTGTGTAAACAACTCAAGAGACAATATTGCACTTAATAACATAAACAACATCACAGTTGAACTTGGCGATGCATCGCTGCTTGAGGGACGTGAACCTTTTGATGTTATTATAGCCAATATTAACCGTAATATCCTTCTGAACGACATGCACGCATACGTTTCATGTATGCACAGCGGTTCGGAAATATATATGAGCGGTTTTTATGTTCAGGATATAGATGCTATACGTGAAAAAGGTGAAAGTCTGGGACTTAAGTTCGTACACTATAGAGAAAAGAACAACTGGGTTGCAGTGAAGCTTGTAAAAGAATAAGCAGAATCTGCCCAAAAGGAAAAGGCATTTCTACCTTGTCACGGTTGTGACGAGGGCTCAGCACAATTGAGGCGAGGCCGTGGCATAGCTGTGCCAAGGCCTCGCCTCAGTTATGACAAGGGCTTGCCACGGTTGTGACGAGCCTCAGACATGAGCATATTCTTTATAAGATATGCAAAAACATTATATGTTTTATATAATAATTTTCTAAAGTAAAATAAGATAATACGCTATAAATCAAGCATATCTGTACATCATTAGAACTCTGTTACAGATATCCGCACCTTACCCGTCAACGCTTAATAGTCTTTCCAAACGGTGTCAAAGCCAGACCAGCCAATTTAAAGTGCTGCATTCCAAAAGGAATACCTATAATAGTGATACATAACACAACCCCAAAGGCAAGATGTGTAAGCGCAATCCATATACCTCCACAAAGAATCCATAATACATTCATGAATATGCTAAGACATCCACCGTCGGAAGGAGAACTCTCTATTCTGGCCCCAAAAGGAAGCAAGGCCAGCATGGCAAGTTTCAAGGTCTGAACCCCGAAAGGTATACCTATGATTGTAATCATAAGAAGAAAACTCGAAACTATATACTCAAGACAAGTAAGAAGACCACCGAGTATAATCCATAAAATATTCATTAAAAAACTCATAGTTGGCTGTGTATTTTAAAAGAGTTAAATTAAAGTATTCTATAATATTTTCCTGTCTATAATAAAATCTCATTCTATAGAGTCCGTAGCCTGAATAGTCATTTCAAGCAATTCGGTTACATTACCGTTGAAGACATTAAGGTCTACCTTTTCATCAATGCCCGGCAATGTTCCAACATCTGTGTGCTGCCAGAACTTCCACTCACCTTCATATTTCACAGAATCGACATAATAATGAGCTATCCAGTAAGGATAAGAGCTAAATAGAGAATCATTCAAATACTTCTCCTTAAATTTATAAGAAGTATAAAGAATAGGCTTGACCTTATAATGCTCCTCTATTCTGTCGAGCCATACGTGCAAATCCTTTCTCAGTTTATCCATGTTTCGCGACTTCTTCTCAATATCGAGAACAGGAGGCAAATCGCCTGGCTGCAATTCAACATTCTGTATAAAGAAATCAGCCTGTTTAACAGGATCTGTGTTGGGATTATAAAAATGATATACGCCACGTATAAACCTGTGTTTTCTTGCTTCACTGAAATTAGTATCGAAAGCCTTGTCCTTGAAATCGCCTCCTTCGGTAGCCTTGATAAACACAAAACGTACCGGATACGGAGCGAACTGGGCACGGCTCAACTCTTCCCACCCTATATCGCCTTGATGATGAGAAACATCTATGCCATGAACATTGTATCCGTATGGCAGACACACGCCGTACGCCTTAAGTCCGTAGCAAGGTTTCCATCTGTATGAATATGGGCGAATAAAGAAATAATAAAATCCTGCCACAAACAGCAGCGCTCCCAATGCCATCAATACATAATGACCGGCATCAGAGAGTTTTCTCTTTGTATGTTTCGGACCCGCATTTCGTCTTACATTACGTTTTCCGTTCTGTATTCCGTCCTGTTTGCCGTATTGGCGACCGTTTGCCGAAGTCCTCCGCTTCGTTGCCGTAACGCCACCGGAAGAAGTCCTTTTTCCCTCTGCCTTAGCTGATGTTTTAGGGTTCCTTCCATCTGCAGAAGAAATGACACCAGAAGCATTTCCCTTATTCACCCCCGAAACGGGCGATTCTTTTACCATATATTAATATTGTTAGTTGAATACTATAATCAGAAGAAGCAAAAGAGTTGTTTTAACATAAATACCATTTCATGATACTTTTTATAACACACACTCTTTTATCAAAGCATCTATTTTATATCTATTTTATATCAATGCTTATACGTCAAACAAAAAAATCACCACAGAAGCACTTGTAAAAGGCTTTGCTGTGGTGATTTCTATTTATTTATATTTCTATTTATATTTCCAATGTATGATAAATAACCTCAAATGTCGGGATGTCAATGTCAGAAAACAAATATCTGTATAATAACATTTTCAGCGCTATACACCGGAAATCTCACAATCAGAAGAAATATTATTTAGCCTGTTCCAACTGCAAAGTCTTAGTAGGCTCGTCGCATACTTCTGTTGGGCCGAAGTACTGGATAGGACCTGGATAAACGTAAGCAGTTTCCTTAGCCCAAGTTTCGCGCTGTGCAGCGAATGCTTTGAAAGGAGCACCGTCAAGTTTAACCAAAGCCTTCTGTATAACCGGTTTCATTTCACCGTGACGACGTTCCATGTTCATCATCATAGTGATAGGCACACCACCTGCAATCCATTCAGCAGCAGGAGCAGTAGTGTTACGTACAGAAGACATATAACCAGTCTTACCGCTTGCAATCAACAATGATGCAGTGTAACCAAGAGAGTAGCAGTAGTCAGCATCGAAGTTAGAAGGAGCTGCGCAACGTCCTTCGTAACCGAAGAAGTGGTGCTGAGCAGAGAATTTGCCAACATACTTACCTTCAGCCTTCCAAGCAGCCAACTTAGTAGCAACCATTTCAGAAAGAAGTTTTTCTGTTTCGATAAGAGAAACCTGAACGTTTCCGTGTGGGTCACGGTCGAGTGACAACTGGCGAGCTACACCTTCTGGAAGAGAAGCATAGATAGCAGAGTTAGCAGGAGTAAGCTTGCTGATGATGTATTCACGCTGTTTAGAACGTTCGATGCTGTTGAACTCTTCACCGTTTGCAGCAAGGAAGTCGTTAAGTTCAGCGATAAGACCCTTCATAGCAGGGATAAATTCGATAAGACCTTCTGGAATAAGAACTGTACCGAAGTTGTTTCCGGCAGCAGCACGGTCGGCTACAGCCTGAGCGATATATGTTACAACATCATCAAGAGACATATTCTTAGCCTCAACTTCTTCAGAGATGATACAGATGTTAGGCTGAGTCTGAAGAGCACATTCAAGAGCGATGTGAGAAGCAGAACGTCCCATCAATTTGATGAAGTGCCAGTATTTGCGAGCTGAGTTACAGTCGCGTTCGATATTACCGATAAGTTCCGAATAAGTCTTACATGCAGTATCGAAACCGAAAGAAGTTTCAATCATTTCGTTCTTCAAGTCACCGTCGATAGTCTTAGGACAACCGATTACCTGTATTCCGTAATTCTTGGCAGCATAATATTCAGCCAATACGCAAGCGTTAGTATTAGAGTCGTCACCACCAATGATAACCAAAGCCTTGATACCAAGTTCTTTCAAGATTTCATAACCTTTTTCGAACTGTTCTTCTTTTTCAAGTTTAGTACGACCAGAACCGATGATATCGAAACCACCTGTGTTACGGTATTCGTCGATGATGTCGGCTGTAAGTTCTTTGTAGTTATGGTCAACCAAACCACCAGGACCCAAGATGAAACCATACAACTTGTTTGCTGGGTTAAGTTTCTTGATACCGTCGAAAAGACCAGAGATTACATTGTGACCGCCAGGAGCCTGACCACCAGACAAGATAACACCAACGTTCATTTCAGCAGTGTTGGCAGCTTCGCCTTCAACAAACTGAATCAATGGCATACCGTATGTGTTAGGGAACAATTTTTTGATAGCTTCCTGGTCAGCTACAGACTGAGTTGGCTCTCCTTCTTTAACTGCAACTGCACCTGTCAAAGCTTTAGGCAATTTAGGCTGATAAGCAGCTCTTGCAATTTGTAATGCACTTTTTGTCATAATTCTAATTTATTTATAAAGGTGTAAATAAAATCTTTATTTATTGAATACGTGACCTTTTATGTCGCATTCTGTGCAAATTTCGCCTTTTTTTCGGAAATATAAAAACAAGAGATAAAAAAAATAACTATCAGGAATAATATTTATCCAAAAAGATGATATATTCCGATAAAAACACTATCTTTACCACAAAATAACAATTTATTTACAATTAAAACCTAACAATTATGGCTAATAGAAGAAGCTTAAAAAAGAATGTGAATTATATTTCAGACGTAACTATCGGTATGTGCATTGTTGATAGCATGAATGCCAGTGCTGAAAGACGAGAGGTAATAAGCGAGCTTGTATCAAAAGTCATCAACTTGCGTGCTGATATCATCAGCCGTATCAGCCATACAGAGCCGGGCAATGTAAAAGGATTCTACAAAAAACTGAAATCTGACTTCAATTCTCAGATTGAAGAGGTTTTCAACAAGCTTAACGAAGAATAACAACAAACTTTAAGTAAAAGAAAACTTAAGATACAAGAAAGAAAATGCATCAGAGCTTAAATACCGTATTATTGAAATACCGTATTTAAGCTCTTGGTTTAAAATATAAATGATGAAGAAAGCACTATTCAGTTTTATATATTTCAAAGTTTTAGGCTGGAAAGCCGAAGTAAATGTTCCTGATTACGACAAATGTATAATATGCGCGGCTCCTCATACTACCAACTGGGATCTGATTATTGGTAAACTTTTCATTGGAGCTATCGGACGTGAATCGGGATTCTTTATGAAAAAGGAATGGTTTTTCTTCCCTCTCGGATATTTGTTCCGCTGGATGGGAGGTATTCCTGTAAACAGGGGTAAACGTACTTCACTCGTAGAACAGACTGTAGAACTTATAAAGAAAAGTGACAAGTTCCACCTTGCCATTACTCCCGAAGGTACGCGTTCTGCAAATCCTAACTGGAAAAAGGGATTTTATTTCATTGCAAACGGTGCTCAGATTCCTATTGTACTAATAGGTATTGACTACGAGAAAAAGTGTATCTATGCCAATAAGGCTATAATGCCAAGCGGGGATTTAGAAAAAGATATGCGTGAAATTAAGCTTTACTTCAAGGATTTCAAGGGTAAGCACCCTGAAAAGTTTGATTTGGGGGAAATATAAATCCCCCTTTTTTTAATTGTATACCTCAAAAAATACAACCATAAGCATTAAGTCGGTTTTCCAAGCTAAACAAATCTTTAAACTTTCTATTGGTTTTTCAGTATTTCTGGCTATATTTGTACATATTAATTATATAAGCTTTATGACTATGTATACAATACAGACAAACCAATCGGGCACAAGAAGCCTGAACGTATCGGAAGAAAACTTACAGACTATAGAAAAATATTCTTTGTTTCAGCAACTTATAGACAGCAACGGTATTATTGACGAAAGCGTACTGGAAAAGCTGAAACTTAATGTACGTTCGCTAATAGCATCAACAGAAGACGATTGCAAGGATTTACTTGACTTATGCCTCAATGTTATATACCATGACAATATGAAAGCATTTGGCCTTCATCAACTCATAATGCTATACTTGAAATGGGAAAAAGAAAGAGGTAATATCGAAATTTAAGAATTTATATCATACAAAATTTGAAGAAACTTAATCTTACAGACTGGTTGCCCACTACCAAAAAAGAAGTGGAAATGAGAGGATGGGATGAACTTGATGTCATTCTGTTCAGTGGTGACGCATACGTAGACCATCCCTCATTCGGTGCAGCCGTAATAGGAAGAATGCTTGAAGCTCAAGGTCTGAAAGTAGCAATCATACCACAGCCAAACTGGAGGGATGACCTGAGAGATTTCAAGAAACTTGGAAAGCCAAGACTCTTCTTCGGGGTTTCTGCCGGATGTATGGACAGCATGGTAAACAAATACACTGCCAACAAACGTCTGCGCAGCGAAGATGCTTATACTCCGGATGGAAGACATGATATGCGTCCGGAATATCCCACAATAGTATATTCGCAGATTCTAAAGAAGCTTTATCCGGATGTTCCGGTAATAATAGGCGGAATAGAAGCATCATTAAGACGACTTACCCATTACGACTATTGGCAAGACAAAGTACGCCAGTCTATACTTATAGATTCAGGCGCAGACCTCCTGATTTACGGTATGGGAGAAAAACCTATCACCGACTTATGCAAACGCATGAAAGAATCGAACGAGATTCCCCATGACATCCTTCAAACGGCATATCTGGCAAGAAAAGATGAATTCATAAAAGACGAAAAAGATATTCAGTTGCATTCGCATGAAGAGTGCCTGAAAAATAAAAAGAAACAAGCCGAGAATTTCAGATATATAGAAGAAGAGTCCAACAAATACGAAGCTCAAAGAATCATTCAGGAGACAGGAAAAAACTTTGTGGTGGTAAATCCGCCATATCCTCCTATGACTCAAGGCGAACTGGATATGTCTTTCGACCTTCCCTATACACGACTTCCTCATCCGAAGTATAAAAACAAACGAATACCGGCATACGACATGATTAAATTCTCTGTAAATCTGCACAGAGGATGTTTCGGAGGATGCGCTTTCTGCACTATATCGGCCCACCAGGGGAAGTTTATAGTGAGCAGAAGCAAGGAAAGTATTATAAAGGAAGTGAAAGCCATTACAGAAATGCCCGATTTCAAAGGTTATCTGAGTGATTTGGGAGGACCTTCAGCCAATATGTATGCTATGCGAGGAAAGGATGAAAAGATATGCCGAAGATGCAAAAGACCTTCATGTATACATCCTAAGGTATGTCCTAATCTGAATACAGACCACAGACCTCTGCTTGATATTTATCATGCAGTTGATTCTCTGCCGGGAATAAAGAAAAGCTTCATAGGCAGTGGGGTTAGATATGATCTTCTGCTGCATGAAAGTAAAGATCCGGCAGTAAACAAAAGTACTCAGGAATATACTAAAGAACTGATTGTGAAGCATGTGAGCGGACGACTGAAAGTAGCTCCAGAACATACAAGCGATAAAGTATTGTTCATAATGCGAAAGCCGCCTTTCGAACAGTTCCACAGATTTAAAAAGATATTCGACAGAATTAATGCCGAATACAATCTGCGCCAACAGATTATTCCTTACTTTATAAGCAGTCACCCGGGATGTACAGCCGAAGATATGGCAGAATTGGCAGTAATAACCAAGAAACTTGACTTTCATCTTGAACAGGTGCAGGACTTCACTCCTACTCCTATGACTGTAGCTACTGAAGCATGGTACACAGGATATCATCCTTATACCCTCGAACCGGTATTTTCTGCTAAATCACAGAAAGAAAAACTTGCCCAAAGAATGTTCTTCTTCTGGTATAAACCTGAAGAAAGAAAATCCATAATAAACGAGCTTAAGAGGATGGGAAGAAGTGACCTTATAGACAAGCTTTACCAAAAAAGGTAATCAGTTCTTATAAACATAAACAAATAAGCGATAAAAATATCAGACAGACGTAATATCAACAGATTATGTTTGTCTGATATTTTTATCGCTTATTTAGTTTTTTCTAAACTAATATTTTATTAAAACAACAGTTTTCTGAATCCGAGCATCATTTCATAGCCTGAAACTGTTCTATCAATGATGTAATGTTAGCTGTAAATAGTCGTGCTGAAATAGCCAAAAGAATTATACCAAAGAATTTTCTGATAACGTAAATACCTCCTTTACCCAGCAGACGTTCAACCCTGTCTGTTATCTTAAGAACAATAAATACAAAAACCATATTTGCAGTAAGAGCCAGAATAATGTTTACCGGATGGTATTCTGCACGGAGAGAAAGCAAGGTGGTAAATGCACCGGCTCCGGCCAACAGCGGGAATACCAGAGGAACAAGGGTGGCCTCCTTTATAGGCCCGTTATTTTTGAATATTTCTATGTCAAGAATCATCTCAAGAGACATCATAAACAATACGAATGCACCCGCTACCGCAAACGACGCAATATCTACCTGGAAAAGTTTTAGCATCATATCTCCGGCATAAAAAAAGCCTACAAGAAGCGCAAATGCTATCACCGTGGCCTTAATGGCATTTACCGGACGACCTTTCTGTTTAAGATCCAAGATAATAGGAATGGAACCTATTATATCAATAACTGCAAACAGTATTATGAATGCACTCAAAAATTCCTGAAAGTTCAATGATCCCATATTTCATTTTTTTTAAACTATGCAAAGTTATTATTTTTTATAAACATTACAAAAGACTTTTACCTGCGATTTGATATGAAGAAAAACAATAATCAATAAAAAAACTAAATATCATCTATATAACAATTGTCTTAGAAAATAAATAATTAACTTTGTATGTTAAAAAACTTGCATTCATTTAATTTAACATGTTATGAAGGGTTCAATGTACGATAAACTACTGGAATTACCATTATTTCAGGGGTTGTCAGAAGATAATCTTACAAATATACTTGAAAAAGTAAAGGTAGAGTTCAATAAGTTTGCTCCCGAAGAATATATCTCACGCCAAAACGCAAAGTGTGAGGGATTAATTTTTATATTAGACGGAAAGGTATGTATCCACTCAAAAGACAGTAAGCATCACTTTATCATTGAAGAGGAGATTAAAGGACCGCATATTATCGAACCTTATTCTCTTTTTGGGATGTATACAGAATACCAGTCAAGTTATCAGGCTATTTCTGAGGTCAATACTCTTAATATTGACAAAAAATACATAATCTCGAATTTGTGCCAGTATGAGATTTTCAATATGAATTATCTTAATATACTTAGCAACAGGGCTCAAACCATGTATAATAAGCTTTGGAACTCACATATCGGGAATACACAGGAGAAAATACTGAACTTTCTTCTGCTGAGAAGTACTATTCCGTATGGTAAGAAAACTCTGACTATCAAAATGGAAGATTTGGCTTCTCTTACAGACGATACCCGGCTCAATGTGTCGAAGGCTCTAAATGAATTGCAGGATAAAGATCTTATCTCATTAAGCAGAAAGAAGATTATCATTAATGACTTAAGGCTTTTAAATGAGCATGTTATCAAATCATTCAAGAAATAGTTTTCCGGTTTGTCTGGAAGGCTGATTATTATATACTACAATTATACAATTAGTAAATAACTTAGTATAAAAAACAAATTATGAATAATCCATTATTAAAACCATTCAATACACCTCATCAAACAGCTCCTTTTAATGAAATTGAGACTTCTCATTACGAACAGGCTATGGAAGAAGGCATGAAAATGGGTAATGAGGAAATCAAAAATATAATAGAGAATAGTGATGAACCTACCTTCGAAAATACCATCTTGGCTCTGGAAAACTCCGGAAAGGTTTTGGATAGAGTTACTACTATATTCTTTAATCTGCTGAGTGCCGAAACTAATGACGAAATGGATGGTATAGCAGAAAGAATTACTCCAAAACTGACAGAGTATTCTAACAACATAAGTCTTAATGAAGCTCTTTTCGACAGAGTTAAAGTTGTATATTCCAACAAGAGTAATCTAAATCTCTCGCCTGAAGAAGAAAAGTTGCTCGAAAAGACTTACGACGGATTTGTAAGACATGGCGCCAATCTGTCTGCTGAAGATAAGGAAAAATTCAGAAAATTGTCTTCTGATCTTAGCAGCCTTACTCTGAAGTTCTCGCAAAATCACCTGAAGGAAACCAATAAATATGAATTGCATATTACAGATGTAAAACAACTCGAAGGTTTGCCTGAAAGTGCCCTTGAAGCTGCCGCACATACAGCAAAAGAGAAGAATAAAGGAGGTTGGGTTTTCACGCTGCATGCTCCAAGTTATGTTCCATTTATGAAGTACTGTTCCAACAGAGAGCTCAGAAAGACTTTATATATGGCCTATAATACTCAATGTACACATAATGACGAGTTCGACAACAATGAAATAGTAAAGCAACTGGTAAATACAAGGATGCAGATAGCTATTCTTTTGGGATTCGAAAATCATGCAGACTATGTACTTCGTAAAAGAATGGCAGAGAACAGCAGTAATGTGTATAATCTGCTGAATAATCTTATTGAAGCTTATAAACCTACTGCAGAAAAGGAAATTGCTGAAATTGAGGAAACCGCTAAAAAAATAGAAGGTAACGACTTTGAAATTATGCCATGGGATTTCTCTTACTATTCAGAGAAGCTTAAAAACGAAAAATATAGATTCGATGAAGAAAGTCTGAGACCTTATTTCAAGCTTGAGAATGTGATTTCGGGAGTATTCGGACTTGCTACAAAGCTTTACGGAATTACATTCGAGGAAAACAAGTCAATTCCGGTATATCATCCTGACGTAAATGCTTATGAGGTAAAAGATAAAGACGGTAGTTTTCTTGCTGTTCTTTATGCCGACTTCCATCCAAGAGCCGGAAAACGTTCAGGTGCATGGATGACTAATTTCAAAGAACAGTGGATAGACGAAAACGGATATAACAGCAGGCCTCATGTATCTGTAACTATGAATTTTACAAAGCCTACTGCCGAAAAACCTGCCTTGCTTACATTCTCGGAGGTTACTACTTTCCTTCATGAATTCGGACATGCACTACACGGAATTTTCGCAAATACACGGTTCCAGTCGATGAGTGGTACAAATGTATATTGGGATTTCGTGGAGCTGCCTTCTCAGATTATGGAGAATTTTGCAGTTGAGAAAGATTTCCTCAATACATTTGCAAAACATTATATTACAGGTGAACTGATACCTGACTCAACTGTTCAGAGTATTGTAGATTCTCAGAACTTTAATGTTGCTTATGCATGTATGAGACAAGTTAGTTTCGGACTTCTGGATATGGCATGGTATACACGCAGTGAAGCATTTACCGGCAATGTGAAGGATTTTGAGAAAAAAGCTTGGGAAAAGGCGCAATTGCTTCCACAAATTGAAGACACTTGTATGAGCGTACAGTTCGGACATATAATGTCGGGAGGGTATTCTGCCGGATATTACAGTTACAAATGGGCTGAAGTGCTTGATGCAGATGCATTTTCAATGTTTAAGGAAAATGGTATATTCGACAAGAAAACTGCTGAAAGATTCAGAGAATGTATTCTGTCGAAGGGTGGAACCGAACATCCAATGGTACTGTACAGAAATTTCAGAGGACAGGAACCTACTATTGATGCTTTACTTATCAGAAATGGTATCAAATAAATAGGATTGGTCAGGATTCAGTACCGTAAGAATTAGTAAAAATTATAGTGAGTATATATTATTAGTTCAAATATATTAAATTATGTATAACAAGACTTTTAAATGGTGTTTAAATAAGCTTACTGTCATTATTGTAGCTGTGATGTCTCTTGCCTTTGCTGGATGCAACCAGGAGGATGATGTTTTTGAGATATTCGACAGCGGCACATGGAGAGTAAACAACTATTACAGCAAATGCAACTGGAATAATCTTGCCAATAAACCTGGGGTTCCTGCCTATACAAATGCACAGGAACTCGAAATCATCAACTCTTATACTATTTTGTTTGATGATGACGGGACTTTTACCGGAAAAATTGATGGTGGAACTTTTAAAGGAAAATGGTCGGCAAACGCAGATGACAGGAGTTTCAGTATGACTGACATTTCTGCCGATATAAGTTTGTCGGGAAAAAACAAGGAGTTCATAGACAAGCTTAAATATGTAAGATATTATCAGGGCGACAGCAGAACCATGCAGCTTGCTCCAGAAGACAGAACATCTTACATTCAGTTCAGACACGATGAATGATTAATTAAGATAAAGATTAATAAAGGAAAGACGTAATAAAGTAAAGACATAATAAACTTTAAAACAAGAATTTATATGGAAAACCAAAACAACAAACAAGAAATATTAGACAGAAGATACATGCGTATGGCGCGTATATGGGCCGAAAACTCATATTGCAAGCGCAGGCAGGTAGGTGCTCTGATTGTTAAGAATAAAATGATAATTTCTGATGGTTACAACGGTACACCATCGGGATTCGACAATGTGTGTGAGGATGAAAGTGGGGTAACTATTCCATACGTTCTACATGCCGAAGCTAATGCGATAACAAAAATAGCACGTTCAAACAACAGCAGCGAAGGGGCTACAATGTATGTCACAGCATCACCTTGCATAGAATGTGCCAAACTGATTATTCAGGCAGGAATCAAAAGGGTTGTTTATGGAGAAAAATACCGGTTGGAAGAAGGACTTGATCTTTTGAAGAAAGCTGGCATAGAAACTGTATTCGTGAACCTTGATACAGAAAAAGAAGACTGATAAAATATATCGGGATATCTTTTAAAGCCAACAATATATGTTATTATAGGTATTACGGTAATGGTATGGAAATTTCAACTAATACTAAACCGATTTATATATAAACCACATAATATAATATTATATAGAAATGAATAACAAATCAACACGCTTTATACCAATCCTGCTTGCTATAGGTATAGTTGTAGGTATAGCTATAGGAACATTCTATGCAAACAACTTTGCAGGAAACAAACTTGGAGTGATAAACAGCTCTTCGAATAAGCTGAATGCGCTTCTAAGAATAATAAATGAATCATATGTGGATACAGTGAAAATGAATGACCTGGTAGAAAATACCATGCCGCTGATACTTGCTGAACTGGACCCTCATTCATCGTATATACCGGCTAAGGATCTTGAAGAAGTTAATTCTGGTCTGAAAGGTCATTTCAGTGGTATCGGAGTACAATTTACTATTAAAGATGATACTATACATATAAACAGCGTAATACAGGGAGGACCTTCAGAAAAGGTAGGACTAATGGCTGGCGACAGAATTGTTGAGGTAAATGACTCTGTTTTTGTGGGTAAGATAGTTACCAACAATGAAGCTATGAAAAGGCTTAAAGGCGAAAAGGGCAGCAAGGTAAAATTAGGAATTTACCGTCCGGGAGAAAAAGAAATACTGCATTTTACAATAGTAAGAGGCGATATTCCTGTAAAGAGTATTGATGCCGCATATATGATTAATGATAAATTTGGATATATCAAAGTCAATAAATTCGGTGAAACCACTTATCCGGAACTTTTGTTTGCCTTGGCAAAACTCAATCAGGAAAACTGTAAAGGTCTGATTATTGACTTAAGAAGCAATACAGGAGGATATATGGCTGCCGCTATACAAATGGTAAATGAATTCCTGCCTGGAAACAAACTGATAGTTTATACCGAGGGAAGGAAATCTCCAAGGGAAAATTATACTTCAAACGGTACAGGAAGCAGTCAGGATATGCCTATTGTGGTACTTATGAATGAAGGCTCGGCTTCGGCAAGTGAGATTTTCGCAGGAGCTATTCAGGACAATGACAGAGGTACAATAGTGGGACGACGCTCATTCGGAAAAGGTCTTGTACAACAGCCTATAGAATTCAGTGACGGTTCTGCCATACGTCTTACTATTGCAAGATATCATACACCTTCTGGCAGATGTATCCAGAAACCTTATGAAAAAGGTAAAGGTGGAGAGTATGAACTCGATATACTTACAAGATACGAACATGGGGAGTTCTTCTCGGCCGACAGTATTAAACAGGATGAAACAGAAGTGTTCTACACAAGTATAGGACGACCTGTATACGGTGGTGGCGGTATAATGCCTGACATTTTTGTTCCTCAAGATACTACAGGTATGACATCATATTTCAGAATGGCCGATACAAGAGGACTTATTATCAGATATACATTCGACTATACCGACCAGAACAGAAACAAACTTATGGAATATAAGACTCCTGATGAGCTGGTTGATTATCTGAAAACTCAAAATCTATTGGTCAAATTCTCAAAATGGGCAGAGACTAAGGGGCTTAAGAAAAGAAACAATATGCTCATCACTTCGAAGAAATTGTTCGAATTGGGAATCTATGGTAATATTGTTTATAATATGCTGGGAATTGAAGATTATATCAAATTCCTAAACGAAAGTGACAAGACCGTGATTAAGGCGCTGGAAGTACTTGAAAATGGTGAGTCTTTCCCTAAAGCACCCGAAAGTCAATCAGACGAAGAGAAATCCTTGCCTGAAGATGACAAGAACTCCGCTAAAGCTTAAACATAAGCTGTAGTTTCTGTTATATTCATGTTTCTGTTTATTCACAAGGATTCAATACGGTGTGATTAGAGAATACAAAATGTTTTAAGCTGAATAAGTATATTCTAAGACAATATAAAAGGAGGGTGAAATTTATAATGTATTTTATAACACTCCTCCTTTTTTGTTTTTATAGAATAAATAAATTATTCAATTATATCCTGAAAATTGTTTGTCAGGGTTCTTTATCAACGGCTATTATATATTTAGTAAATTATGGATAAGGGAAAAAAAGAAATAAGATCTTTAATAAGAGAACGGAAAAAATTATACTCGAATGAAGTTCTTGCTGAACTTTCAGATCAATTATTTGAGAAATTGGAGAAATATGAAAAGTTCCTTAATGCTGATAATATTCTTCTGTATTATTCTTTGCCCGATGAAGTATTCACTCATAAATTTATAGAGAAATGGTTTGGCAAAAAGAAAATAATATTACCGGTTGTAATAGGAAATGATCTTGAACTTCGTGAATATTCAGGAAAGGACTGCTTGAAAAAAGGCTGCTTCAACATCGAAGAGCCTCAGGGTAAACTTTGGGAAAACACCGGAACTATTGATCTGGCAATAATTCCGGGAATGTCTTTCGATTATAATGGAAACCGTTTGGGCAGAGGAAAAGGTTTTTACGACCGTTTATTATCTGAATTATCAGTTTACAAGATAGGTATATGTTTCGGATTTCAGATATGGAATGAAGGAATTCCAGCCGAAGAGTTTGATGTGATTATGGATGAGGTGTGGACTGAAAAAGGAAGGGTTCTCAAATAAACTTTATATCAACTATTACTTGAGAGCCGACTTGCGCATTCAGGTTCTTTATAAGTATTTCCCTACCCATCTGCAATTCCTGGCGTACTACAGATGAGGATATATTTACATATAGTACTTGATTTTTTATGTATATATTAGTGGTATATTTATAAATAGCCTGTCCTACTACATCTCTCCACGACTCTATCAGTCTATGTTCATTTAAAGGTGTTTCCAGACCTTCCTGGCGGAGAAGCTTGCGTATAACATCTCCTAATTTCTCTGTATTGTTTCTTTTCATGGCCAATTCTACTCATTAAAGTTTTACTGCAGACTTTCAGAGTCTTGAGTTCTGTCGTAATCTATATATCTCTCGGTTACATTACCATTATCAACCTCAAACAGCTTGTAATCTCCGTTTATTTTATACAGAATTTTATCAAGATGATCACGGTTAGTATCTGTTATAAAAATCTGACCGAAATTGTCGCCTGCCACAAGTTTGACAATCTGTTCTACCCTATGAGCATCGAGTTTATCGAATATATCATCAAGAAGAACTATAGGTGTAGTCATACTTCCTGTACGTTTCAGGAAATCAAACTGTGCAAGTTTTAATGCAATAAGAAAGGTTTTGTTCTGTCCCTGCGAACCCTCTCTCTTGATAGGAAAGTCTCCTATTTTCATAACCAGGTCGTCCTTGTGAATGCCCTTTAGTGAATATCCCATAATTCTATCCCTCTGACGACTTTCTTTTAATAATGACAAAAGGTCTCCTTGAGAAGCATGAGATTCATATATCAGACTTACTTGTTCGCTGTCTTGTGATATATATGAATAATACGACTGGAATACATTCACAAACTCATCAAGGAACTTTTTCCTTTTTTCATATACGGTCTGGCCTGTAACTGCCATCATTTCTTCCCAAACTGATATAAGTTCCGGATCGGGTTCAATATCGGCTTTTAAAAGAGTATTTCTTTGAAGAAGTGCCTTATTATATCTAATTAAAGAATCAAGATATTCTCTGTCGAACTGAGATATTACAACATCCATAAAACGCCTTCTTTCCTCACTTCCACCTGAAATAAGTATTGCATCGGAAGGTGAAACCATGACTAAAGGTATCAATCCTATATGGTCTGACAAACGTGTATATTCCTTTTTGTTTCTTTTGAACTGCTTTTTCTGCTTGCGCTTCAGTCCGCAATATACCTCCTCAGGCTCATGATTTTCATTTTCATAAAATCCCTGTATAACGAAAAAATCACTCTCGTGACGTATGTTATGCGAGTCTATTGGATTTGTTGAACTTTTGCAGAATGATAAATAATATACAGCATCCATTAAGTTGGTTTTACCCATCCCGTTTTTGCCAATGATACAATTCATCTTGGGTGAAAAATTTGTTTCAACCTCCTCCAAATTCTTATAATTTAATATTGAAATCCGCTTTAGCCACATATTTAGTCATTGTTTTAGGTACAAAATTAACAATAAAAGCATCATTTCTAAAAAAACATTGCCACAAATTTCATTAATACACATAAATAAATTACTTTTGCTGACTGAAATTTCGTATTGTGAATAATAATAAAAAATGATATAACAATGAGTCAACAAAAAAACACAAATGATTTGTTGAATGCAGAAGAAGCAATCAGCACATCAGAAGCGTTCTTGATTAAGAACAAGAATTTATTATTGGGTGCAGTTATTGCACTTGTGGTTATAGTAGGTGGATATATGGGATATTCTCATTTCATCTCAGCACCTAAAGAAGTTAAAGCTTCTGAAGCTATTTTCAAAGGAGAACAATATTTTGGTGCAGATAACTTTGAAGCAGCATTGAACGGTGACAGCCTTGGATATGCAGGATTTATTAAATTGGCTGACGAATTCAGTGGAACAAAAGCCGGAAACCTTGCTAAAGCTTATGCCGGTATCTGTTACGCACAGCTTGGTAAATATGAAGAAGCAACAAAGTATCTGAATGATTTTAACGCAGATGACCAGTTAGTCGCTCCTGCTGTTCTTGCCACTATGGGTAACTGCTATGCTCAGATGGGACAACTTGACAAAGCAGCTTCTACTCTATTGAAAGCAGCAAATAAAGCCAACAGTACTTCTCTAAGTCCTGTATACCTTATTCAGGCCGGACAGATTCTGGAAAAACAAGGTAAAAATGCAGAGGCTATTGAAGCTTACAAAACTGTAAAAAACAAATATGGCAATTCATACCAGGCAATGGATATAGACAAATATATTGAACGTGCCTCTAAATAAAAACAAACAAGACATATTGATTATAATTTAAAATCATAATTAAGTTTTAAACACGAAACTCACATACTTATACACGACAAAATTTATACGTGTACAAATTGAGAGTTTCGTGTTTTATTTTTCCCTGACTATTCACTCTTTAGTCTTTAACCTTTATACGGATTAGAATCATTTTATAAACTAATATATTTATAAGTAAATTAATATGGCAACAGCTTATCACAATTTATCGGAATATGATTTCAATTCTGTTCCAGATGCAACAGAAATGAAATTCGGAATTGTAGTATCTGAATGGAATTACAATATTACAGGCGCACTTCTTAATGGTGCAGTAAACACTCTAAAAAAACATGGAGCTAAGGATGAAAATATACATGTACAAACAGTTCCCGGAAGCTTTGAATTAACATACGGAGCATCTCAAATGATTAAAACCAATAAATTTGATGCTATTATTGCAATAGGTTGCGTAGTAAGAGGTGATACGCCACACTTCGACTATGTATGTGCAGGAACAACACAAGGCATAGCTCATCTTAATGCAACTACCAATACACCAGTAATTTATGGCCTTATTACAACAAACACTATGGAGCAGGCAGAAGATAGAGCTGGCGGAAAATTGGGAAATAAAGGCGACGAATGTGCAATTACTGCAATAAAAATGATCGATTTTGTTTGCAAATTAAAAAAATAGTCGTATCTTTGCATCGCAATTGAGAAAAACGGTAAACAAAGTTTATTTCAAGAGCGAATGGGCAAATACCAGAGTGGCCAAATGGGGCAGACTGTAAATCTGCTGGCTTACGCCTTCGGTGGTTCGAATCCATCTTTGCCCACAAATATTGCGGAAGTAGCTCAGTTGATAGAGCATTAGCCTTCCAAGCTGAGGGTCGCGG
>artificially_reared_2__coassemble_210_pt1 | contig 37290 bp, 40 predicted proteins | sample artificially_reared_2__metabat2_high_PE_035 | metagenome-assembled genome bin artificially_reared_2 | reverse complement strand
AACCTATATATGATTTTAATTATTAACCTGTCAACTAAATTCAGTACACCTCAGAGAGAGTAAATAACACAAAAAAAATGACTCGTCATTTTAATTAAAATATGAGGTTATTCCAATTAAAATGACGAGTCATTTTTTTATTTTGTCGAGTGGGCTACACTACGATTATTTTATAGCATTTACAAGTTCATCAGGCGACAACAAAGACTGTTCGCCAGTTGTCATATTCTTAAGAGTTACCTTACCTTCATTCATTTCGTTCTCACCTACAATGGCAACGAATGGAATCATCTTGGAATTGGCATAACTCATCTGTTTCTTCATTTTCGCACTGTCGGGATATATTTCTGCACGGATACCGGCTGTACGTGCTTTAAACAAAATAGGAAGAGAATATTCTGCCTCCTTCTCGCCAAAGTTAACAAAAAGAAGTTGAGTTCCGTTTACCGCTTCCTTAGGGTAAAGGTCGAGCTGATTTAATACATCATATATTCTGTCGGCTCCGAATGAAATACCAACACCCGACATGCCATCCATTCCGAATACACCTGTCAGATTGTCATATCGTCCACCGCCACTAATGCTACCAATCTGTACATCAAGGGCCTTTACTTCGAATATAGCACCTGTATAATAGTTAAGACCGCGCGCAAGAGTAAGATCGAGTTCAACCTCCGACTTGACACCAAGCTGTGCCACATGTTTCAATATAAACTCACTTTCTTCTACACCCTTAAGACCTGTTTCGCTCGCAGAAAGAACAGACTTCAATGTTTCAATCTTCTCTTCATTTGTTCCGCTCAAGAGGATTATAGGCTGAAGCTTGTCTATTGCTTCCTGAGAGATTCCCTTAGAAGCAAGTTCGGCATTAACATTATCAAGACCAATCTTGTCGAGCTTGTCGATAGCCACTGTTATATCAACAATCTTGTCGGCCTCACCTATTATCTCTGCTATACCTGTAAGAATCTTACGGTTGTTTACCTTGATAGAAACACGGATACCGAACTTATTGAACACAGCATCAATCATCTGTACAAGTTCCACCTCATTGATAAGAGAATTACTTCCCACTACATCGGCATCACACTGATAGAACTCGCGGTAACGTCCTTTCTGAGGACGGTCGGCACGCCATACTGGCTGAATCTGAAAACGCTTGAACGGGAAAGTTATTTCGTCTCTGTGCATTACCACGTAACGGGCAAAAGGTACTGTAAGGTCGTATCTCAAACCTTTTTCACAGAACTTACTTGCAAGTTTAGCGGCATTTCTGCTCAACAGTTCTTCATCTGTTATGCCAGAAAAATAATCTCCAGAGTTCTGGATCTTGAAAAGAAGCTTGTCGCCTTCTTCTCCATACTTACCCATAAGAGTAGACAGATTCTCCATCGAAGGAGTTTCAATCTGACTGAATCCGTACAAGTGAAAAACCTCACGAATTGTATCGAATATATAGTTGCGTTTCGCCATTTCTACTGGCGAGAAGTCTCTTGTTCCTTTAGGAATTCCCGGTTTTGTAGCCATATTGTTTCTGATTTTATTGTTTTGGTCACAAAATTATACATTTATTTTTTAAGACGGAAATAATTTGTATTACTCTTCACGGCGTCCCATGTATATCATGATATAATATACCAATGTGGCAAGCGAACCAAGAGCGGCAACAACATATGTGTATGCAGCCGATTTCAAGGCATCTTTTGCCTGATTATGGTTATAGGCATTAGTTATTCCGGCACTACCCAACCATGCAAGAGCACGGCGGCTCGCGTCTATCTCCACCGGCAGTGTTATGAAACTGAACAGTGTTGTCATTGCAAACAGGCAGATACCTATAAGAAGCAGCTGGGGGAAAGCTTCGTTGAGCAATATTCCTGCAAGAAGCACCCACGATACTATGGATGACGAAAACTGTACCACCGGAACCAGTGCCGAACGCATCTGAAGCGGAGCGTAAGCACGGGCATGCTGTACGGCATGTCCACACTCATGGGCAGCTACGGCAGCGGCAGCCACACTGCATGACGAATATACACCTTCACTCAAGTTGACGGTTTTGTTTGCCGGATTGAAGTGGTCGGTAAGCATACCAGGAGTACTTATAACCCTTACATCATATATTCCGTTATCGCGAAGCATCTTTTCGGCAACTTCACGTCCTGTCATTCCATTAGAAAGACTTATTTTAGAATACTTTTCAAATTTACTTTTAAGACTGGCCTGTACTATATAACTTAGTATAGCAATGGCGATAAAAATAATCCAACTAAATACCATATATTTTATTCATTAATAATTATTACTCAGAAAATTTTATTACAAATTTCTTGCCAATATAGTAAAAAGCAGTGATTTTATTCCTTAAGTTCATACATTTTAACCCAATCTATCTCCATTTTAACAGGATATTCCTTCGGATCGGCCTTTCCTACCCACGAACCTTCTATCTGCATATCTATAAGCAGATAATACGGAGTACCAAACGGATACTGTCCTTTTTTATCGGTTTCAATCTTAGGATATGTAAATGTACGGTTTCCGTTTATAGAGAAAACCAGACTGTCAGGAAGTATTTCCACTGCATATACATTATATCCGTCGGGATCAATCTTGCCGGTTGCACTCTGCTTAGGATTATCGCCGTGTTTCAGTACGTAAGTATAATATGAATGAACTGTCTGATATGCTATAGAGTCATGATTAAGACGCTCCATTATATCTATTTCGCCACCATCAGGCCATTTACCTTCATTTGGCAGCATCCAGATAGCCGGCCATGCTCCTTTGGCACCCTGAAGACGGGCCTTGACTTCCACTTTTCCGTATGTAATGGTTTTCTTGTCTTTGGTATACACACCGCCGGTAATATAGCGGGCTGTATCTTCTGGAGCCACACCATTGTTAACAACTCCATGAAGAATCATATTGCTTTTCTTTACTTCATAAAGGCTGTTGTGAGAAGACATGTGACGGTTCCAGTCGGACCCTCCACGTGGTATCTTTGTCCAATACTTTTCATTTATTTCTTTTCCGCGGAAGTTTTCTTTCCATACAAGTTTATAACGTGGTTGCTGTGCAAGAAGTCCGGAAACAGATGTAGCGGCAAACAGCAGAACAGATACCAAAGTGATTTTACCTAAGTGTTTCATCTTATTTAAAGTTTTTCGTTATTAATTTTTTTTGTTATTAATGGTTTTCGTTATTAATGGTTTTCTGATATTATTTTTCAAACATACAGAAAAGTATTCATTTTCACATCTGCCAAAAGTCATAAAAATCGTTTTTTATTTATTTTTTAGAGGTTTGGCATGAATAATACAAGACATGGCCATAAATTAAAATTCGCCCGGAACCGATTTTTTGATTAACTTTGCAGGACTATTTTAAAACAAAAATACAATGATAGTTTGCATAGCCGAAAAGCCCAGTGTGGCACGTGACATAGCTGATGTGCTCGGAGCACACAACAAAAAAGATGGATTTATAGAAGGAAACGGATATCAGGTGACATGGACATTCGGACATCTGTGTACACTGAAGGAGCCGCATGAGTATACTCCTTCGTGGAAGTCGTGGTCGCTCTCCAGCCTGCCTATGATTCCACCACGGTTCGGAATCAAACTTATCAATGACGCTGGTATAGAAAAGCAGTTCAAGGTTATAGAGTCGCTTATGCAGAAGGCTGATATGATTATAAACTGCGGTGATGCCGGACAGGAAGGTGAGCTTATTCAAAGATGGGTAATGCAGAAGGCTGGAGCCAAATGTCCGGTTAAGCGTCTGTGGATTTCATCGCTTACAGAAGAGGCTATTAAAGAGGGGTTTTCAAATCTAAGGGACCAGTCGGAATTCCAGCCTTTGTATGAGGCCGGACTTAGCAGGGCTATAGGCGACTGGACTCTCGGTATGAATGCCACAAGACTTTACACACTTAAATACGGACAAAACAAGCAGGTGCTTTCTATAGGAAGAGTACAGACTCCTACCCTTGCCCTGATAGTAAGAAGACAACAAGAGATAGAGCACTTTGTTCCGAAACAGTATTGGGAGCTTAAGACTTCATACAGAGATACATTGTTTTCTGCAATAGTAAGAAAAAGTGATGAGGAGCTTGCAGAAGAGGCTGAAAAGGAAAAAGAAAATCCACAGAAAAAGAAAAGCCCGATAAATGGCAAGGATGACGCCAACAGAGGTATTCCTCCTATCACCGATCAGGCTACTGGTATACAATTGCTTGAACGTATAAAGAATGTTCCTTTTACAGTTACAGACGTTTCTTCGAAAAAGGGTACGGAAGCTCCGCCAAGACTGTTCGACCTGACTTCTCTTCAGGTGGAATGCAACAAGAAGTTTGCTTATTCGGCAGATATGACTTTGCAGATTATTCAGTCGCTTTATGAAAAGAAGGTGGCTACTTATCCTCGTGTAGATACTACTTATCTGAGCGATGATATTTATCCAAAGTGTCCGAAAATATTAGCGGGACTGAAAGATTATGCAGTTTTTACATCTCCGCTTGCAGGAAAAACACTGATTAAATCGAAGAAGGTGTTCGATAATTCAAAGGTAACAGACCATCATGCCATTATCCCTACAGGCGTGCAGCCCCAGAATCTGACTAATCTGGAGAAAAGTGTTTTCGACCTGATTGCAAAAAGATTTATTGCAGTGTTCTACCCCGACTGTAAATTCTCTACTACCACAGTAATAGGTGAAGCCGACTCTATTGAGTTTAAGGCTACCGGAAAACAGATTCTCGACCAGGGATGGAGGGTTATTTTCAGTAAGGAACAGCAGTTGGAAGACTCTAAGGATAAGGATTCAGAAGATGAAAAGACGCTTCCTGCTTTCGGCAAAGATGAAAGCGGACCTCATTATCCTTCTCTAAATGAAAAATGGACCCAACCGCCACGTCCTTATACAGAGGCTACTCTGCTAAGGGCCATGGAAACTGCCGGAAAACTGGTAGAAAATGATGAGTTGCGCGATGCAATGAAAGAAAATGGAATAGGTCGCCCGTCTACCAGAGCTGCCATAATAGAGACTTTATTCAAGAGAAGATATATAAGAAAGGAAAAGAAGAATCTTATTGCTACTCCTACAGGGGTGGAACTTATAGGACTTATACACGAAGAATTGCTTAAATCGGCAGAACTTACCGGTATATGGGAAAAGAAACTTAGAGAGATTGAACGCAGAAGTTATGATGCAGCGACTTTCCTTAATGAACTTAAGCAAATGGTAACAGAGATAGTTTACAGTGTATTGAGAGACAATACCAACAGAAGGGTTTCGGTTACTGCCATAGAAGAGGAAAAAAACAGCGGAAAGGTAAAGGGAAAATCTTCAAAAGCTAAAGCTGCTGATGTTAAAACAGAAACAGAAACAAAATCAAAAACAAAAACAATTGCCAAATCTGGAACAAACGCAAAAACTGGAGCAAAAACTATGGACGGCGATGCTATAATAGGTACCGTTTGCCCTGTTTGTGGCAAAGGTACCGTAATTAAAGGTAAGACAGCATACGGCTGTTCTGAATGGAAGAATGGTTGTACATTCAGAAAACCATTCTGATTTCTTCGGGCAAATAACCACTGCGAATCCTCCATTCCTGAGGGTAGAGGTTATTTGCTCTGTTTCCTATATTCTTTACGAAGCCTAAAGGAGTGCTTCTGTATGTTACAAGTACATACCCTTTAGGTACAGACGGATCGAGTACTACAGATTCTTTTCTGAGATATGCTATTGCCTGTTCGTATGTGAGTTCTGCCTCCGGGAAAGCTTCTCTATTAATCCCGGTACTCATTGCCAGTGAATGATTTGGCTGCCAGTCTTTGCCTTTTGACTCAGCTATGGTTATACCTTTATGAAGCACATAAAGAACATCACTAAGCCTGTTTATAAGATCCGACCATTTCTGTGGTATGGCATAAATGGTGCTTCCATCTATATGGAAAGAATACTCCGAAGGATTATTTATCCAGTTCTTTACAGCAGAAGGGATATCGGGCAACTGTTGTTTTCCTTTTCCTGATTTTGACTTATTATTGCCTGCTTTTTTTCTGACTGCCGATCTGTTGTCGGATTTATTGTCTGATTTTTTACCAGATTTATCGTCTGGCCTGTAATCAGGTCTGTAATCATATTCTACCTCATCAGAATAATCTGTATCTTGCGAATAATAAGAATTATATGACTGTTTTTTGCGCAATACTGCAAGAAACAATCCTTCTCCTTCGGTCTTGTGAGGAAGGAACCGGTAAACCGGAAAGTCTTTTCCTGTCAGATTGCCTGTTATCTTCCATTCATCATCTATATCTACAGGAAGTATTTCTGCTCCAAGTTCTTCGGATATCCATAACACGTTGTCTTCGTTTTCCTCTCTATTGAATGTACACGTGCTGTATATCAGTATTCCTCCAGGTTTTAAACATTGCCATATATCGCGTAAAATGCGTCTTTGGCGTTCCCAGCATAATTGTACATTCGACGGACTCCATTCTTCTACAGCTACTTCATCTTTTCGGAACATACCTTCACCCGAACATGGAACATCTGTGAGTATGAAATCGAATATCTCTTCAAGCGAAGAAAAATCTGCCGGATCGTTGCTTGTTACCATAACTTCAGGGTGTCCCCACTTGATAATGTTTTCGGCCAGAATCTGAGAACGGTTGCGCATTACTTCGTTAGCAACAAGAAAACTGCCTTGCGGCAATGCCGAACGTAGCAGGGTTGACTTACCTCCGGGAGCGGCACATAAATCGAGAGCTACAACCGGGGTATTAATATACTGCTTCACGGCCCTTTCTACAAACATGGAAGATGCTTCCTGAACATAATAGCTTCCTGCATGAAAAAGAGGGTCGAACGTGAATGTTGGACGAAAACTGAGATAATAGCCGTTTGATGTCCATGGAATATGTCTTGCATCCGAAGGTACAAGATCTGACTTGCTGCTATTAATGCGAACACTGACAGGAGTGTCGTGCTGAAGTGCTTCACAAAGAGCATCACAACCCGATTCTCCCATAAGTTGCTTTGTTCTTTCTATAAAAGAAGACGGAAGATTCATATATAAACTATATGGTGTTAAAGTTAAATTTAAAAATAAAATTTGGATATCTCTGATTATTTTTTCTATGATATCACACACATTGCAAAGTAATAGGCTTCAATGTTATATAAATGATACACTAAAGTATTTACCACGACAAAGATAGTAAAAAATTAGACGTATTTGTGTAAGTTTACTAACTTTGCAGTTTGTTTATACCATAAAGTCATGACAAATGTTATAAACATATTTATAACAGACTTATAAATGTTTGCAAACGAACATAAAATGAATATAAACGGATGCAAATATATAGTTTGTCAGAATATGCTTGCCAATGCCTTAAAACAAGGCTAAGGAAAGCATATACATAAACATATATAGAAATTAGAAACATAACATATACATGAAACAATATTTAGATTTGCTGCAACGCATAAAGAATGAGGGTGTAAGAAAAGACGACCGTACAGGAACCGGTACTATCAGTATTTTCGGACATCAGATGAGATTTAATCTCGAGGATGGATTTCCTCTTGTTACAACAAAAAAGCTTCATCTTAAGTCAATAATCCACGAACTTCTCTGGTTCCTTAAAGGTGATACAAATGTTAAGTATTTACAGGAAAATGGAGTAAGAATATGGAATGAATGGGCCGATGAAGATGGTAATTTAGGTCATATTTATGGCTATCAGTGGCGTTCATGGCCAACTTACGATGGCAAATTCATTGACCAGATTTCTGAAGCAGTGGAAACAATAAAGCACAATCCCGATTCAAGAAGAATTATTGTTAACGCATGGAATGTAGCCGACCTCGACAATATGAATCTTCCTCCATGTCATATGTTCTTCCAGTTTTACGTAGCCAACGGAAGATTGAGCCTGCAAATGTATCAGAGAAGTGCAGACTCTTTCCTTGGTGTGCCATTCAATATTGCCTCGTATGCGTTATTGCTTCAGATGATGGCTCAGGTTACAGGATTGAAAGCAGGAGATTTTATACATACTATAGGTGATGCTCATATCTATCTTAATCACCTTGAACAGGTGGATTTGCAGCTTTCAAGAGAACCAAGACCTCTTCCAACTATGAAGATTAATCCTGATGTAAAGGATATATTCAGTTTTAAATATGAGGATTTCCAACTGGAAAATTATGACCCGTGGCCTCATATAGCAGGAAAGGTATCTGTATAATATTAGCAAAGCTGTAATATACTGCAAGTATTCTATAAACACAGGTGTTCACACAAGTATACAATAATAAAGAATACAACAAACATATATAAAATACTTATAAACCCAATAAAGAATTATAATGGTATCTATAATTGTAGCTATAAACAAAAATAATGGAATCGGAATGGAGAATAAACTCCTTTACTGGTTGCCAAACGACCTGAAAAGATTTAAGTCTCTTACTACAGGGCATACTATAATCATGGGAAGAAAAACATTTGAATCGTTGCCTAAAGGAGCTCTGCCCAACAGAAGGAATGTTGTATTAAGCCGACAGGATATTACTTTCGAGGGTGCAGAACGTTATGCCTCACTTGAGGAAGCACTTAAATCATGTAAAAATGAAGAGGAAATATTCATTATAGGTGGAGCAAGTCTTTATAATGAAGCAATTAAAATTGCCGATACTTTATATATTACTGAAATTGAAGACTCAGAAAAAGAAGCTGATGCATTTTTCCCTAATATAGACCTTAATGTATGGAAAGAAAAAAGTAGAGAATGCCACTCAACAGATGAAAAGCACCTCTACCCTTATTGTTTTATAGATTATATCAGAAAAAGTTAATCTGTAAACTGTATAAATTCTTATAAGCTTGTTATTAAACAAACTTTGTAAATTAAAATTAAACATTCAAATTTAACGAAAAACTATTCGTCATCCTGTGCCAGATTCATTATTGGCATCTGGCGCTTGATGGCTTCATTGAAAGATATAATTGTTTCCGAACGAGACAATCCCAATGGTTGCAACTTATCATGAATAATGCTTAATAAATGATGGTTGTTCTTTGCATATATTTTTATAAACAAATCGTATTTGCCTGTAGTAAAATGACATTCCACAACTTCCGGGATAAGTTTTAGAGCTTCGGTTACTGAATCAAATTGTTCTGGATCTTTAAGAAACAGTCCGATATAGGCACAAGTCTCGTATCCTATCATTTCCGGGTCGATAACATACTCAGAACCCTTAAGCACGCCTATATTAGTAAGTTTCTGGATACGCTGATGTATAGCTGCACCTGAAACATTACATGCACGTGCCACTTCAAGAAAAGGAATACGTGCATTATCTGCAATCATCTGCAAAATTTTTTCATCTAAACTGTCCAACTGATATTGTCTCATCTTGTCTAATTTAAATTTTGACAAAGGTAATATATTAATTGAAATTTATTACAATATTATCTTTTTTTATTATCATTAAGTCAAAAATTTGCTATCTTTGTTATATGATGTAACTTTTTACTTATCATCAGACAATTCATTAAAATAATTCATCACAATAAATAAAAAAACAACTAACCTTAATACTTAGAGAAAATGATTAAGTTTACAAAACTAACAACAAACCATCCTGGATACTTATTTGTAGAGGAACTTATGCATGCTTCGTTTCCTCAATCAGAAAGAAGAGATGATATTTTGCAAAGAAAGAATACTGATTTTAACAGAAAATTCTCTACATACCTTATAACAGAAGACAATAATAGTACGGAAGAAGTTTCAAAAGCAGAAACATATATAGGCTTTATTACGTTATGGAATCTGGATGGATTTACATATGCTGAACATCTTGCAACAAGTCCTAAAGTCAGAAATAAAGGTTATGGAGCAAAAATCATTGAGGCTTTGCTCAACATGGTTGAAGGTACTATTGTTCTTGAGGTAGAATTGCCGGAAGATGAATTAAGCAAAAGAAGAATAGGCTTTTATAAAAGATGTGGTTTCGAATTATGCAATAAGCCATATATGCAACCACCTTATAGAAAGGACGGTGAGTCTATCCCTATGCACATTATGTATACAGGAAAAGATAATATAGACAATGAATTCAATTCAATAGTAAAAGATATATATTTAAATGTATATGAATATAATGTAGAAATATCTGAAAAATAACCAGGCAATTTTAGATTTTTTCTTTGACTTAATACTGCTCCACTTAAGTCGAACGCCTATATTACATAAGTCAAACGCTTGTATCACTTAAGTCGAACACTTGTATCACTTAAGTCGTACACCTATACCATTATAATAGTACGACTACTGATTAAGCAAAATAACGCAACTTGTTTTTGTAATTATTACTTAATAAAATAATCTTCACTTTATCATATAATGAAAATGTAAAGGTGTGAAGGAATGAAAACAAAAAAAAGAGTTACCCAAATGGGGCAACTCTTTTTTTGTTTTATGAATTTACTATTACTGACGTAAGTTAGCAGAATAGTTAATCTTCAATGCATATGCCTGGCGAAGTGCCTGTTTTACTTCCTGTACGATACCCATCTTTGTCTGAGCATCAACTTTCAAAGATACAGTCATAAAAGGCTTGTCTTCTTCTTTCATATTTTCACGTTCCTGATAGATGTAGTCCTGAACTTCAGCAGATTCAGCGAATTTATCGTTCAACTGAATACGGTCTGTAGTACCCATCTTTTTCTGGAACTCAGGCATTGGCTTACCAATGTAAATGAAAGAAACCAAAGACTTCTTTTCCAGTTTTTCCAATTCTGTAGCCTGAGGAACCTTAAACTGAACCTTCAAAGTAACTTCACGCATAGTTGTTACAATCATGAAGAAGAACAACATGGTAAAGATAAGGTCAGGCAAAGAAGAAGTATTCAATTCAGGCATACCTTTCTTTCCGGTCTTATTAAATTTTCCCATTATTATTTTCCTCCATATTTTTTAGGTTCTGCTTCAGATATCTTCTGTGGATAATAGTCAATGATAGCTTCTTTTTCTTCTTCAGAACATTCTGCAAATGATTTGCCGAACTGAGACTGAGCCAATTCATTACGCAATTCGTTATATGCAGCTACCAATTCGTTCTGAACCTGAATATAAGCGTCATAGCTTGTACCAACGTCGTTCTGTACAGAAATAACATGCTTTTCAGTAATCATTACGTCACCAAAGAACGGAAGAGTCTTTTTATGCTTTTCTGGCATATTTTCGTCGTCATTTGGATTGGCAATGAATTCTTTTGCCTTAGCTCTTAGTTGCCTAATATCAAAACCTACTTCACCGTTAACCATCAACTGATCATCCTTGTTGAGCTTAACCTGAAGAATATTTCTTTCCTTAATAATAATATCATCTTTCTGCTGATCATTTTCAGGTGGAGGTGGCAAACGTCTTGCCAAACCACGGTCAGTATCCATTGATGTTGTAACAAGGAAGAAGATAAGCAACATGAAGGCAATATCGGCCGTAGAACTTGAGTTAATTCCAGGCACTCCTCTTTTCTTTCTTGCCATTTTACTTACTCTTAATTATTAAACTTCAATATGATATTATTTTTTCATAATTCCAGTAAGGTTGATCAATGTACCGATAGCAGCCAAGCCGAACAATACGTAAGATGAATAAATCATCATATCTGTAATTTTCAACCAAGTAACATCTGAATAAGTAGTACCGTCAGCCAAAGCCATAGGTTCTACAGAAGCGATGTTATATGTTACTACCAATAACACAACCAAAAGGATTAGACCAAGCAAAGATTTGATAGCATTTGCTGGATTGTCTTTCAATGAGCCGGCAAATTTCGCCAAGCCGCCTAACAAGGTGATTATTACAGCAACTGCAAACATACCGTACATTAAGAAAATCAAAGTTTCAGTATGAGCAGGTTCGTTGTATTCACCTACCGGATTTGTATATCCTACTCCGTAGAACATGCCAAGTACAACCAAAATAAGAGCTATACAGACATAAAATACATAGTAAGATACTTTGTATGATAATTTAGCCATTGTTTTAATTATTTTTTGTATTTCAAGTTGTACTTCATGATCATATCAAGCAATGTGATAGAAGAATCTTCCATCTGGCTTGTAATAGCTTCAATCTTAGAAAGGATATAGTTGTAGAATACCTGAAGAATCAATGCTACAACAAGACCGAAGATAGTAGTGATCAACGCAACTTTCATACCACCTGCAACGACTGTTGGAGAGATATCACCAGCCTGCTGGATTTTATCGAACGCCATAACCATACCGATTACAGTACCCAAGAATCCCAAAGATGGAGACATTGCGATAAACAAAGTAATCCAAGAACAACCTTTTTCAAGGTAACCAGCCTGAACACCACCGTAAGAAACAACTGAGCGTTCTACTACGTCCAAACCTTCATCAACTCTCATCAAGCCCTGATAGCAGATTGAAGCAACAGGACCACGTGTGTTACGACAAATAGTTTTTGCACCTTCTACATCACCTTTTTCCAAAGCTTCTTCAAGTTTTGACATCAATTTCTTAGTGTCAACTTCAGCAAGGCTCAAGTAAATGATACGTTCAATACAGAAAGCCAAACCAAGTACCAATGCGATTGCTACCAATGACATGAAAGCAGCGTCACCTTCGATAAACTTAGTCTTAAGTTCTTTGTGCATACCACCTTCTTCTACTACTACTGTTTCAGTTGCAGCTGGTGCATCCTGTGCCATAACTGTCTGAGTCATACCAAACGACAGACCTCCGATCACTGCAAGAATTGCAAATAACTTTTTCATTGTGTGTCTAATTTTTTAAGATTAATTAATTAATAGTTTATTGTTTATTCTTATTTGTTATTTTTTTCTGTTTGATTATTGCGGAGAGAACGGGATTCGAACCCGTGATACGCTTTTGGCGTATACACGCTTTCCAGGCGTGCCTCTTCAACCACTCGAGCACCTCTCCTCTGCACTTCTGAAAAGTCCCTTTCAAGACTCAAAAACGAGACTTTTAATTCAATTACATCCTTATTCGTCCGTTTTCAGTCACAAATGTATTCTTTTTTTTTGTCTTACATAACATTCAAAGCAAAAAAGTTCTCAGAAGGGCGAAAAATTAATAAAATTTAAAGGGTTCAACCCACATTTTCGAAAACTTTTAATGCATTTGTAGTAGTTTGAGCCGAAATTTCATCTATCGGCAAGCCATAAATCTCAGAAAGTTTGTTTGCCGTTGACAATAGATATGCACTTTCGTTTCTGCGTCCTCTATATGGTACCGGAGCCAAATAAGGAGAGTCTGTTTCCAACACTATTTTTTCAATTGGAACCTCCCTCAACACATCTGGCAAGGTACTTTTCTTGAAAGTAACAACTCCATTTATACCCAACATGAAATTGGGGTACTCCATCAAAGCTTGCGCTTCATCTACCGTACCACCAAAACTATGGAATATCCCCTTCAACGATGTATCCTTATACTTCGATAATACCTCAAGCATTTCAGGGTATGCCTCCCTACAATGGATTATCAAAGGTAAATTGAGTTCAATAGCCCATTGAGTCTGAATATCGAACACTCTCATCTGTTCTTTGATATAGGTCTTATCCCAATATAAATCCATACCAACCTCTCCTATCCCATAAAACTTATAGCCGGAACGAAGAGATTTTTCAACAACGGAAAGCTTTTTTTCCCAATCTGCATCAACTGATGTCGGATGGAATCCCATCAACGGATAACAATTGGCATGTTTATCGCATAATGACATAAGTGACTCTATAGTGGTATCGTCAATATTCGGCATAAACATACGAGTTACTCCGGCTTCAACAGCCCTTAATATTGCAAGTTCCCTATCTTCATCAAACTCTTCACAAAACAGGTGTGTATGTGTATCTATCAAATTTATCATTCAAATTCTATTTTTTAATTCTTGAATTCTAAAATTAATCTATAGCTTACTCAATCTTCAAACTATTGTCATGCAATGATTATATAAAAAGACAAAGTTCAGAAAAAGACTACAGTTTTCTGTTCATAAGCTTTTGGGCAAACTCACGCAAGTTTACTTTAAACGCAGATTCAACATTTACTTCATCAAGCAATTTCAGGCCTTCATCATAAAACTCATTTATTTTAGCCTGACAAATTTCAGGCAAGGCTATCTTATTATATATAGATGTTACTGCAGAAATCTTCTCTGCCTGGTTGAATTCCGAAAGACCAATCCATCTTTCAAGTTCATCTTTATCAGAACCGGTACTTTTGTTCAGTGCTGTAATAAGCATAAACGTTTTTTTATTACAACATATATCTCCTCCAATATTCTTACCAAATACTGCTGGATCACCATACACATCGAGATAATCATCCTGCAACTGGAATGCAAGTCCCATCTTTATACCAAAATCGTAAAGTTTATCAGCATCACAGGCAGAAGCACCGCCAAGTATAGCACCTATTTTCAAAGAAGCTGCTAGAAGTACAGATGTCTTTAAACGGATCATTTCAATATACTCCTCTACTGTAACATTATTTCTGGTCTCGAACTCCATATCCCACTGCTGACCTTCGCAAACTTCCAAAGCTGTAGTACCGAAAACATCCATTACTTGAGAAACATATTCCAAAGGACAGTTTTGCATCATTAATCTGTAAGAAAGAATAAGCATGGCATCCCCCGAAAGGATAGCTGTATTATCATCCCATTTCTTATGAACTGTAGGCTTGTTTCTTCTCATATCAGCTTTATCCATAAGATCATCATGAAGCAAAGTAAAGTTATGATATGTTTCTATGCCTGCAGCCTGTGAAAATACAGACTCCACATCTTCTTTATAAAGATTGTATGCCAAAAGCATCAGTACCGGACGAAGACGCTTGCCACCGAATCCTAAAACATACTCTATAGGATCATACAATCCTAACGGCTGACGTGAATATTGTAGGTTTTCTATATAAGCATGTATCTGCTTCAACAATTGTTCGCTGTTCTGCTGTTTCATACTAAACAAAAATTAAAAAAGGCTGCCCTTATACAGGACAGCCTTATATGAATACTCAAAAGAATTACTGCAATTTAAATGTTACAGGCACTGTATATTTTACACGTACAGCTTTACCACGCTGCATACCTGGTTTCCATTTAGGCATGGTACTGATAACTCGAAGAGCTTCCTTATCCAAGTATGGGTCTACTGAACGCATAACCACAGGGTCAACGATAGAACCGTCCTGATTTACGACGAACTGTACAATTACACGTCCCTGTACACCGTTTTCCTGAGCGATAGTTGGATACTTGATGTTCTTGCTCAAGAATCTCATCAATTCAGCCATACCACCAGGGAATTCAGGCATCTGTTCTACAACCATGAAGATTTCTTCTTCTACAGGTTCTTCTTCTTCAACTACTGGTTCAACGTACTTGATTTCAACTGCAGTGTTGTCATCTTCACTTGACTTAATTGTAGTTTCTTCTACGTTTGCATCATTTTCAGCAATCTGAATAACTTCTTCCACCTTTGGAGCTTCTGGTGGAGGAGGAGCCTGCTGCTGTTCAGGTTCTTCAGTGATAGGAATCATTTCTTCCTCGAAGATAGGCTCTACGATACCAGTATCTACAGTCACCTGCTTGTCGCGTTCTGTCCATTCGAAGCAAACAAACACTGCTGCCAATATCAGCACGTAACCAATAAGCATCCATGTGGTTTTCTTACCCTCGAGATCTGCTTTAGGCGATTTTTTTACTTCCATAAATAATTTGTTTATAGTTAATAATTCTCTGGGTGCAAATGTAGTACTTTTATTTTAGAAAACAACAAAAACAACACAAAAATGCACAAAAGAGGAAATATTTAATTGAATAATTATGGTGTTAGTTGGAAGTTTTACATATCTTTGAAAAAAAATTGTTATTATATATAATAATGTATAAGAAAGCTATTCGGCAAATAACATAATGCCAACAATTTGAATTAATATAATAAAGTCATATAATAAGGTATAATGATATAAAAGAAACAACAATGAAAAGAATCATCATAGCAATAGACGGTTTTTCTTCTTGCGGGAAGAGTACCATGGCTAAAGACTTGGCAAAAGAAATAGGATATATTTATATCGACAGTGGTGCAATGTATCGTGCGGTAACTCTATATTGTATAGAAAACGGAATATTCGATTCCAACAACAATATACAGGAAGAAAAACTAAAAGAAAGAATCGCTGATATAAACATTACCTTCAAGCTGAATAAGGAAACACAACGTCCGGACACATATCTCAACGGAATTTTGGTGGAAGACAAAATACGCACAATGGAAGTATCATCAAGAGTAAGCCCAGTTGCAGCCCTTGGATTTGTAAGAGAAGCATTAGTCAAACTACAGCAATCAATGGGAAAAGAAAAGGGAATAGTAATGGACGGAAGAGATATAGGCACAGCTGTATTTCCTGATGCCGAACTCAAGATTTTTGTTACAGCCTCCGCAGAAATCCGTGCTCAACGCAGATACGACGAGCTAAAAGCTAAAGGAATGGAAGCTTCATACGAAGAAATTCTGCATAATGTAGAAGAACGTGACAAAATAGACCAGACACGCAAAGTAAGCCCACTACGCAAAGCCGATGATGCTATACTTTTAGACAACAGCAATATGACTATTGCAGAACAAAAAGAATGGTTACGTAACGAATTTGAAAAAGCGATAAATGCATAAAGTAGAAATAGACGAAGGATCAGGATTCTGCTTTGGTGTAACGACAGCCATAAAAAAAGCAGAAGAAGAGCTGGCAAAAGGTACTCCACTTTATTGCCTCGGCGATATTGTGCACAATGACCAGGAATGCGAACGCCTTAAAGAAATGGGACTGATAACAATAAATCATGATGAGTTTTCTAAACTTAAGGATGTAAAAGTGTTATTAAGAGCTCACGGAGAGCCACCAAGTACATACGAAACAGCAAGAAAAAACAGAATAGAGATAATAGACGCAACATGTCCCGTAGTACTGAGACTGCAAAAACGCATCAAGCAGGAATTCGACTCAAAAGAACCTGATAGAGAAAAACAGATAGTAATCTACGGGAAAAACGGCCATGCAGAAGTTATGGGACTTGTAGGACAGACTCAAGGAGAAGCTATTGTTATAGAAAAGCTGGATGAAGTTAAAAAATTAGACATGAGCAAGGACATACGCCTGTATTCACAAACCACAAAATCGCTTGATGAATTCAGACAAATTGTCTCTTACATAGAAGAGAATATATCCCCAAATGCCTCTTTCCAATATTTCGACACAATATGCCGACAGGTAGCCAACAGAATGCCTAACATAAGGGAGTTCGCCGCAAACCACGATGTTCTGCTATTTGTATGCGGACACAAAAGTTCAAACGGAAAGATACTATTCCAAGAGTGCAAAAAAATAAATCAAAAAACTTTTCAGGTTGACAAGCCGGAAGAGATAAATCACGAATGGTTTATTGGAGCTGAATCGATAGGAATATGTGGAGCGACATCTACCCCAAAATGGTTAATGGACAAATGCAGGAATGTGATATTATCAAGACTATAAAACAGCAAGATTATATCATATATCACAATTGACTAAAAAGTTGTTATAAAATACACAGAAATTTAATACAAATTAATTGCAGATTTTGTACATTTGCATCATCTAAAACAAACTAATAATATTCAGCAATATGGCAAATATCAGATGTATTGGTATCCTGACTTCAGGAGGTGACGCTCCGGGCATGAACGCAGCAATCCGCGCCGTAACCCGTTCCGCCATCTACAACGGTTTAAAAGTAAAAGGTATCTATAGAGGTTACAAAGGATTAATTACAGGTGAAATCCAAGAGTTCAAAACCCAGAATGTTAGTAATATCATACAATTGGGAGGAACGATTCTTAAAACAGCACGTTGCCAAGAGTTCAAGACTCCGGAAGGACGTCAGATAGCTCATGAAACAATGGTGCGTGAAGGTATAGATGCACTGGTTGTCATCGGCGGTGACGGTTCTTTAACAGGTGCACGTCTGCTTGCTCAAGAATTTGATGTTCCATGTATCGGTTTGCCCGGAACAATTGACAACGACCTTTACGGAACAGATACTACTATCGGATACGACACTGCATTGAATACAATACTTGACGCTGTCGACAAGATACGAGACACAGCAACATCACATGAACGTTTGTTCTTCGTAGAAGTTATGGGACGCGATGCCGGATTCCTTGCTCTTAACGGAGCCATAGCTGCAGGAGCTGAAGCTGCTATTATCCCAGAATTCAACACAGAAGTCGACCAGTTGGAAGAATTTATTAAAAACGGATTCAGAAAATCAAAGAGCAGTTCTATAGTGCTTGTTGCCGAAAGTGAAATCACAGGTGGAGCTATGCATTATGCAGAACGTGTAAAGAATGAATATCCTCAGTATGATGTACGTGTTACTATTCTTGGACACTTACAGAGAGGAGGACGTCCAACAGCACACGACCGTATCATTGCAAGCCGTATGGGTGTAGCAAGTATACAGGCTCTTATGGAAGGACAACGTAATGTTATGATTGGTATAGAAAACGACAAGATTGTATATGTACCATTCGCTAAAGCTATCAAAAATGACAAGCCAATAGACAGAGAACTTGTTAATGTTCTTAATGAATTGTCTATCTAACAAACAAAAACATAACCGAAATTCATAATCGGATTATTAAAAGAGTTGATTATCTTATTAGGAAACAAAAGTCCAATAAAAAGATAGTCAACTCTTATTTTTTTCATAAAAGAAAGAGTTATCGCATACCTGTGCCTTTCTTCTACAGAAACACATCTTTGAGCAAATATACTAAATTCGTAGTTTTTTATGTAGTTAAATATACATTATATAGGATTTTCCTACCTTTTACTTGCAGAGTTATTAAAATACATGTATTTTTGCATGAATAAACACCAATAACATTATGGCTAATCTCAACAGAATTAAAAAACTTAAGAAAATACGACTTCATCATGAAGGAACAAATATACTTATCACAAGTGCATTAATATTACTTGTAATCAATGCAGCATTATATTACGGAATAGAATGTAAAGTTCCTTTTTATATTGTTGCAACAATAAGTATTATTTTATATCTGCTTATGGTAAATTTCTTCCGATGCCCTATCAGGCTATTCAAGGGAGAAACAGAAAAGGTTGTGGTTGCACCAGCCGACGGTAGAATAGTAGTAATAGAAGAAGTTGAAGAACATGAATATTTTCATGACCGCAGACTTATGATTTCCATCTTTATGGATATTACCAATGTTCATGCCAACTGGTATCCGGTAGATGGTGTAGTTAAATATGTAGCACATCATAACGGTAGATTCATGAAAGCATGGTTACCCAAAGCAAGTACAGAGAATGAACGTTCTACCATTGTAATAGATACTCCTGAAGGACATACCATTATGGCGCGTCAGATTGCCGGAGCTGTAGCAAGAAGAATTGTCACTTATGCCAATGCCGGTGAAGACTGTTATATTGACGAGCACATGGGATTCATAAAATTCGGATCCAGAGTTGATGTATACCTACCATTAGGAACAGAAGTATGTGTAAGCATGGGACAAAAAACTACAGGAAACGAAACTGTTATAGCAAAACTGAAATAAACAACAAGATTATATAATTATGGCAAACTTCATTACCCAAAATATACCAAACACAATTACAAGTTGTAATCTTTTTTGTGGTTGTATAGCATCTTATATGGCTTTTCAGTCAAATTATGAAATGGCACTGCTGTTTATTGTTTTGGGTGCAGTATTCGATTTCTTCGATGGAATGTCTGCCAGATTATTGCATGTAGTTTCACCAATAGGCAAAGAACTCGATTCTCTGGCCGATGACATTACTTTCGGTCTCGCTCCATCGGCGATTGTTTTTTCTCTATTCAAAGAAGTATATATTCCTGCATTTATACAACCTATTGCAGATATTATTCCATATACGGCTTTCCTTATATCCGTTTTCTCTGCATTACGACTTGCTAAGTTCAATATTGACGAACGTCAGACAAGTTCATTTATAGGAATGCCTACACCTGCCAACGCTTTATTCTGGGGTTCATTAGTGGTAGGTTCGCATGATTTTCTTATCTCCGAAAACTTCAATGCCATATACCTTCTAATATTGGTAATAATTATGTCATTAATGCTTGTTGCGGAAATACCTATGTTTTCTTTAAAATTCAAGAATCTTTCATGGACAAGCAATAAGATAAGTTATATCTTCCTTATCATATGTATCCCACTGTTTCTTATATTCAAGCTTAGCGGATTTGCCGCAATCATAGTCTGGTACATCATTTTATCTGTGACAACTCGTAAGAAAAAATAGCTCTATACGCTGTGGCACAGTTATTGTACTACCAACATTATAAGTAACATTTTAAAGACAATAACTATGTTTCATATTTTAGGATTTCTTATTTTTATAGTAGTCATAATTTTAATTATCGGAGTAGCAATACTGTCAAAAGTTATAAAGACTTTTTTGGGGTTAGGACGAAAAATAACCGGAACAGACAACAGAACAACCGGTTCATATAGTTATGGCCAGCAGAACAGAACTCAATCTGAAAGAAATAATTCCGCAAGCGAAGAATATAGCGAATATGACAGTTCGGACGGTGATTATTCTTCAAAGAAGAATGGTTTCAAGAAAAAAGTATTCGATAACGATGAAGGAGAATATATTGAATTTGAAGAAATAAAAGACTAAAAGAGGAGGGGAATATAGATATTACGTGCATTAATATCTATCTTCTCTTTTTAAAGAATGATTTCATCAACTCAGCACACTCTTCTGAAATAACTCCACAAATTACTTCTGTTTTAGGATGTAAGGCTTTTGGAGCAAATTTCATATATCCACGTTTCTCATCATTGGCACCAATAACAAGCCTGCCCAACTGAGCCCAAGCTATAGCTCCGGCGCACATTACACATGGTTCAACAGTTACATATAAAGTACAATCATTCAGATATTTTCCCCCCAAAGCATTAGCAGCAGCCGTTATAGCCTGCATTTCAGCATGCGCTGTAACATCATTTAACGTTTCAGTCAGGTTATGAGCTTTTGCAATAACCCTACCCTTACACACTACTACAGCTCCAACAGGAACCTCTCCCCTTTCAGAAGCTTTGACAGCCTCAGCCAAAGCTTGCTTCATATATAATATATCATCATTCAGATTCATCATCTTCTCATTTCGTGTTCTTTAAAAAGGGTTGGATAGTCGTCATCTAATTGCTGGTGAATATGAGACAAAACAGTTTCACGGAGCCAGCGCGCCTTGTTAGTTATATTATACTTTTTAAGATAACTATCAACAATGCGAACTTCCTCCTCACTCATCAAACAAACCATGCGCTGCTTGCGCGGTGGAGTTGATGCAGGTACTTTTTTTCGTTTTTTGCCTTGATTTACCATATTTCGCGCAAAATTAATCTACTTATTCCAATTTGAAAAGTGAAATTAAGTATTTTTGCAAAAAAAGGCAAAATGGCAGAACATAACATACTTGGAAAAGAAGGAGAAGATATTGCTTGTAAATATCTAATAAACAAAGGTTATAGAATAAGACATACCAACTGGAGATGGAACAAACTTGAAATTGATATTATAGCCGAAAAAGATAACTGCATTATTATTGTTGAAGTTAAAAGCAGAAGAAATGACAATTTCGGTGATCCAGAGGATGCTGTAACCGATAGTAAGATAAGAAAACTTGTCAGTGCAACTGATGTCTATCTAAAAAAATATGAGATTGATTATCCTGTCAGATTTGATATAATCTCAATAACAGGTACATTGCCAGACATACGTATAAAGCATATCGAAGATGCCTTCCTACCACCTGTTTGGTAATAAATTTCTTATAATAACAATATACTACACTAAAATGAACTATCCTAAACCTATTTATATTAAAGAAACAACTTCAACCAATACAAGTCTGGCAGAAATATGCAATAATGAAAACAACCTGCCCGATCTGACATGTGTATACTCTTCATATCAAAGCGAGGGCAGAGGACAAAGAGGTAACACGTGGGAATCAGAACCTGGAGCAAATCTTCTGTTCAGTGTAGTTGTTTTTCCAACATTTATTGAAATAAAAAAACATTTCCTACTATCTCAAATCACAGCTTTGGCTCTCTATGACGTATTATCAGAATATACCGAAAACATTTCAATAAAATGGCCTAATGACATATATTGGAAAAACAAAAAACTGTGTGGAACATTAATAGAAAACGATATTTCAGGAATGAGCATAAGCCGTTCCATATCAGGCACAGGTGTAAATCTTAATCAGGAAGAATTCAAGAGCAATGCCCCCAATCCTGTTTCATTAAAGAATATCACAGGCAAGGAATACAATCCAGAAGATATACTCAATAGAATATTAAGCCAAACAGCTACATATTATAATTTGCTTAAAAAGGGGGAATACGAAGAAATAAGAAGAAAATATTTCTCTGCACTTTTCAGAAAAGAAGGTTTTCATAAATACAAAGACGAAAATGGAATATTTTATGCAAGAATCATTGATATTGAAACAAGTGGCAAACTCATACTCGAAGATACATCTGGTTGTATAAGGGGATATATGTTTAAAGAAGTTTCGTATATTATAGACATTGATTAAATTACCTTCTTTAGAAAATCCTAAAATAAAATTTAAGATAGCGGCATTCATGAAAAAGATCAGCAAAGAAATTCTTCATATAGCAATACCATCAATAATTTCGAATATCACTGTACCTCTATTAGGATTAATAGATGTTAGTATAGTAGGACATTTAGGTTCTGCATCATATATTGGAGCCATAGCAGTAGGCGGAATGTTGTTCAGTATGATATACTGGATTTTCGGTTTTTTACGTATGGGTACAGGAGGTCTGACATCACAGGCTTATGGGAGAAAAGACAGTAATGAAAGTACGCGTATTCTGATACGATCACTGTCAATAAGCATTATTCTGGCTGTATTTCTTATTATAATGCAGGTTCCGGCAAGAAGCGGTGCTTTTATGTTTATAGATGCCAGCAGTGAAGTAAAACATTTGGCTACAATCTACTTTCATATTTGCATTTGGGGAGCACCGGCCACATTAGGCCTATACAGCTTTACAGGCTGGTTCATTGGAATGCAAAACTCACGATACCCTATGTATATTGCCATTACACAAAACATCGTAAACATTGCAGCAAGTTTATTCTTTGTTTTATGTATGGATATGAAAGTCGAAGGAGTTGCTTTAGGAACACTTATAGCCCAATATTCAGGTTTTATAATGGCATGTATTTTGGCTTTGAAATATTATAAAAAAGGAAATATCAGAACTATACTAAACAACAGACAGATTTCGGCAAAGCAAATATTCGGTAAAGAAGAAATGCTGGTCTTCTTCAAAATAAACAGAGACATATTTCTACGTACCATTTGCTTAGTATCTGTAACCGTATTCTTCACTTCTACAGGAGCATCATACGGCGATACTGTTTTGGCTGTAAATACATTGCTTATGCAATTATTTACACTATTCTCATATATTATGGACGGATTTGCATACGCTGGTGAAGCATTAACAGGGAAATATATAGGAGCAAAGGACACCAAAGCACTTAATGAAACTATCAGGCATCTATTCTATTGGGGAACAGGCTCTGCTATATTATTCACCATTATCTATGGTACAGGAGGAGAAGACTTTCTTAAATTACTAACCAACGACAGTGAAGTAATATCAGCATCAGGAAAATACTTTTACTGGGTGCTTGCAATCCCTGCAGTAGGTTTTTCAGCATTCCTTCTCGATGGGATATGTATCGGTGCAACAGCCACACACATCATGCTACGTTCTATGGTAATTGCCGTAATTTGCTTTTTTGGAATATATTGTGTATCCAACAGTTATATCGGCAACCATGCTCTATGGATGTCATTTATAATATATCTTTTAATAAGAGGACTTGCGCAAGCACTATTAACAAGACGATACCTGAGTAAACATATCAATAATATTCATTAAACATACTTCAGATAAAATACATCCAAGCAGCCAAATAAAAGCTGTACTTTAAAACCACACAGAAAAAGAAAGGATATAAAAAACAGCCTTTAAAATCCCATAGAAATTTACTCATATTCTTTCTTATTCTGTCTGGTTTTCAGGCCAGTTTACAAGATATAAAGTCTCCGTTGCACGAGTTATCGCAGTATAAAGCCATTTATAATAATCAGGAGTCAGCATATCTTCGGTCATATATCCCTGATCAAGAAATACCCTTTGCCATTGTCCACCCTGAGCTTTATGACAAGTAACAGCATAAGCATATTTCACCTGTAAGGCATTATAGAAAGAATCTTCTTTCATCTTTTTCATACGCTCACGCTTATTGGTTATATCAGCGTAATCTTCCATAATAGTATTAAAAAGTCTATCATTATCTTCTCTCGACAAAGAGGGGTAATCTGTATGCAAGGTATCAAGAAGAACTTTTACCTCAAGCTCTATATCACCGTAGTCGGGAAACGAAAGTACAACATCGGCAAATCTGAAGCCGTACATCTCCCTAACCCTACGTACACGCCTTACTACAGCAATATCACCATTGGCTATAAAATCCATTTCCTTGCAATCGGCCGACCAGTAGTAATTGTTCTTGGCCACCATCAACAAATCTCCTGAGTTTAATTCATCTTCTCTATATAAAATAGAGTTGCGAATTCCTTTATTATAGAGATTTGCCCTTTTGTTGGAACGGCAGATAATCATTGTTTCATCCATACCGGCATGATCGTATGAATCATTGATAGCCTCAATAAGTTCACTACCCGGTATTACCTTAATATCAGGAAACTGTGAAACACTTATAACAGGCAAAGAATATATATCATCATCAGAAATAAGATGCCTGATATTTGTTGCATTATACAAAATTCCGGAATCATTGACCTGACGAACGACTTCGGTAAGTAAGCATTCATAAACCTCAAGTCCATACCCTTGAAGCATATCTTTACACAAAGCCGGACTTTCCTCTTCTCCTACAGGAGGTAGCTGTGCTGTATCGCCAACAAGAAGCAACTTACACCCTTCTCCACTATATACATATTGAATAAGATCATCCAACAATCTCCCAGTGCCAAAAGACGCTCCAGAAATTCCATCATTAGAAATCATAGAAGCCTCATCCACTATAAACAGTGTATTCTTATGCAAATTTGTATTTATCGAAAAATTATCCATATCATTCGAAAATGATTTCTGTCTATAAATTTTCTTATGAATGGTAAATGCCGAATGTCCTGAATAATGAGAAAAAACTTTAGCTGCACGACCGGTAGGCGCCATAAGAACACACCCCCATTTAAGTTCTACGAGAGTTCTCACAAAAGCACTGACAAGAGTAGTTTTTCCTGTACCTGCATACCCCTTAAGTAACATAATTGCGTCATTTGAGGGGGAAAATATAAATTCCACAAAAGTTTTCACTGCATTTTCTTGCACTTCTGTTGGTTTATAGGAAAAATTTCGTTTAATTTGCTGCGTTAATTGGTTATTTAACATAAAAGTAGATAAAAGTTTGAGTAATATTTACGTTGTTCAAGTTATTTATTTTATTTTTGCGCTACGAATATAAACTAAAAAAATAATATTATCATGAAAACAGTTATCAATCTTGTATTAGCTGCCTGCGTAGTAGGTTTAGTGTACATCTGCTATGGCAGTGTAATGGGTCCTATCAACTTTGACAAAGAAAAAGCAATTAGAGAAAAAGCAATCATCGCACGTCTTATCGACATCCGTAAAGCTCAGCAGGAATACCGCGGTATGCACCAGGGAGCTTACACTGCAGATTTCGATTCTTTGATTGATTTCGTTAAAACAGCAAAACTTCCTTTCATCAAGAAAGTAGGTGCATTGACAGATGCTCAGCTTGAAGCTGGTATGACAGAAAAGAAAGCGATGGAAATCATCAACAAAGCAAAAAAGACTGGAAAATATGACGAAGTAAAGAAAGAAGGTCTTGAAAACTTTAGCCGTGACACAATGTGGGTAGCAGTAATGGATACTATATTCGGTAAAGGATTCAATCCAGATTCATTGCCATACGTTCCTTACGGAAACGGTGCTAAGTTCGAAATGGCAGTACGCAAAGATACAACTAAAGTTGGTGCTCCTTTGAACTTGTTCCAGGCTCAGACTCCATACGAAACTTACTTGAGCGGTATCAACCCACAGGAACTTGCCAACTTGAAAGACATGCAGAGCAAATTAGGTAAATATTGCGGTTTGAGAGTAGGTGATATTGAACAGCCAAACAATAATGCCGGTAACTGGGAATAATAACCGGTAAACAGGAATAATATAAAAATATGACCGAAAAACTTGATTTAAACAAATCAACACAATATACATTATCCATCCGTCTCAGTACGGATGGATTTTCTTTTTCTATCTATAGCCCTCTTAACGGAAGCGATTTCTATTTCCGCACTTATCCGATTAATATTCAAAGATCAATGGCAGCCAATGTAAAAGCGTTTTTATCGGCTACCGATGAGTTAAAATGTCAATTTAAGCAAATCAATATTTTAGTTCATTCTTCCAGATATACAACAGTCCCATTAGAGTTTTTTGAAGATGAACAGATGGAAAAAATTTTCTATCACAATCTTCCTACGCTAAGCAATGAAGTCGTTTTGTGTAATGTACTTGGAAAGAGCAATGCAGTTGTACTCTTCTCACTCGACAAGCTAACCCATGTCTTTCTTTCAGAACAGTTTCCTGAAGCAAGATTCTTCTCAGCCATAAGTCCGCAAATAGAATACTTTAGCTATAAAAGCAGACAAGGAAACAACTATAAGATATATTCAAATATACATCCATGCAGTCTTGATGTATTAGCTTTCGACAAAGGAAGATTATTATTAGTCAACTCATACACAACTCCCAACACAAGTGACATCAATTACTACCTGCTTAATTTATGGCAACAGTTGAAATTTAATCAGGAAAGAGACGAACTGCATCTTACAGGAAAAGCTGATGCAAGAAAAGAAGTTATTCCTGAGTTGCAAAAATATATTCGTCATGTATACAATATTAACCCTCAGGCGGAATTCAACAATTCTATTACAAGTAAAATAGAAGATATTCCGTTTGATATTCAATCATTAATTTTATGCGAGTAATCAGTGGAATTTATAAAAGAAGACGTTTTGATGTACCACACACATTCAAGGCGCGCCCAACTACAGATTTTGCCAAAGAAAATCTTTTCAATGTATTAAACAAATATATAGACTTTGAAGACGGAATAGTAGCACTCGATTTATTTGCCGGCACAGGAAGCATCAGCATTGAACTGGTTTCGAGAGGATGCGACAGAGTTGTTTCTGTAGAAAAAGACCCTCAGCACCTTTCGTTTATCAACAAGGTTATGAAAGAAGTCAAGACTGATAAATGCATACCTTTACGTGCCGATGCATTCAAATACATGGAAAGATGCAGCGAAAAGTTCGATTTCATATTTGCAGACCCTCCATACGCACTTGAAAAACTTTCTGAAATACCAGATAAAATATTCGAATACGGATTACTTAAAGAAGACGGGCTATTTGTTCTGGAACACGGAAAAGATCTGAGTTTCAACAATCATCCCCATTTCATTGAACATCGCTACTACGGAAGTGTAAACTTCTCTTTTTTCGGTTTCAGAGACAAGGACAATGAGAATGAAACAGAAAGAGAAGAACTTGAAATAGAGGAAACAGAGAAAGATAACAACGTGTTATAATAAAGGAGAAAGCAATCTGACAACTGATTCCGAAACTTTATTCTTACCCGACCGAGCTTTCCACATTTTACCGGTAAGCTTAACACAGTTTTTTATATCATTGATAAATATTCTTTTCAAAGCCAATGCTGTCTTTTTATCATAAAAGAAAGCATTGGCTTCAAAATTATGTTCAAAGCTTCTAAAATCCATATTTGTTGAACCAACTGTTGAAAAATCATCATCACAAACCATAAGTTTAGAATGTATGAATCCCTTTTTATAGAGATATACCTTCACACCAGCCATCAGCATATCATCAATATAAGACATTGTACCCTTATGAATAAGCCATGAATCTCCCCTCTTTGGAATCATAATTCTTACATCTACACCAGATAAAGCAGCTGACTGCAGTGCAACAAGTACAGGATCTGTAGGAAGGAGATAAGGACTCTGAATATAGATAAAATTCTTTGCACTACTGATAGCCAGAACCATACCTTGCATAATATCTTTCCATTCACCCACAGGGTCAGAAGTTACAATCTGCGCTATCACATCACCTTTATAGCCAATCTTCGGGAAATAATCGGCAGAAGTCAATAAAGATCTGTCTACAGTATACCAGTCGGTAAGAAAAGTCGTCTGAAGCCCGTATACAGCCCTACCCGACAATTTAACATGGGTATCCCTCCATTCCCCCCACGACATACCTTTAACATATCGTTCGGCAATATTCATCCCTCCTATAAAACCTACTTTCCCATCTATAACAACAATCTTTCTATGATTCCTATAATTCACTTTAGCCGTAAAAAGAGGGAAACGGACCTTAAGAAATCCCTGTACTTCTATTCCTTCGCAAAGCATTCCTTCATAAAAGTCCCGATCAACTTTCCAGCATCCCACATCATCATACAAAAGCCTTATTTTCACACCTTCTCTTGCCTTGTCTATTAATGCATCTCTAAACAGGCGCCCCACAGAATCATCTTCAATAATATAAAATTCAACATGTATATGATTCTTTGCCTTTCTTATTTCTCGTAATAATGAAATAATCATAGAAGAAGCATCAGTATATATTTCTACATCATTACCTTCAAAAGGCAAAGCATTATTTACATTCCTGAAGAAATGCATTATTCTCGATTTACCGGATAAATTCCGCAATGACTCCTGCGACTGATATTCGGCCATAGGCCTTTTTATAAGACGCGAATATCCTTTCTTACTGATAAATCTTTCCTTCCTTGTACTGCGTCCGAAAAAATAATAAAACACCAGCCCTACTATCGGCAGAAAAAACAAAACCAGGATCCACGCCATTGTCTTCACCGGATTCCTGTTATCAAGAATAACAATAAATACGGTTGAAAGTATTACAATAAAATATAAAGCATAAAATATCGTAGAAAAAGCTTCATTTACAAAAATTACAATAGGCTCAAACATGATGAGATATATAATGATTACAACAAATATACATTATTATTTTTATAAACAAAAACAAAAAATGATGTAATAACAAAACACACATAATGAATAACACTTAAAAAATATATACATAAAACATTTAACAAAGCCTAACATACAAGCACAGATTATATAATACGAGCACAGATTATATAAAAAAGAAAAGACTGCCCGACTAAACAAAAATCGGACAGTCTTCATTATGGAGAACTTGTTTTTCCTTACTTATCTTCTCGGTCCAGGACCAAATCCACCACCTGGGCCGTGACCAAATCCAGGACCACCGGCAGGTCTTCCGCCTTGCTTTCCTCCAAAGACATTAAGACGGTAGATAAAGTGAACCATACAATAACTATATATAGCATTATATTCAGTATCAGAACGCATAGCAGCAGAAATAGCACGGCTTACATTACTCTGATTTCTAAGAATATCATAGAACTGAATACTTACTGTTGCAGCATTACCTTTAAGGAAATTCTGTGAAATCTGAGCATTCCACAAAAGTTCGTCACGGTTCATTGAGTCATCAGTATATCCTCTTCTTGAATTTTGCGATAGGTCTGTAGAAATAACCATATTCCAAGGAAGATTAATATTAGTACTTGCTCCATAAGAGAACTGATATGTATCCATATTACTTGACTCCTGATAACTGTTTCTTGAATGCATATAATTAAGCGAACCGTTAAGTGATACTTCCCACCAGTCACCTCTATATGTACCACGAAGTCTTTCACCCAAGTTCAACTGTTTGGTAGTATTTTTATCTGAATCTGATGCATCCTTAGTACTGATATAACTTACTATATTATTATATCTGGCTGTTGTGAATGTATTGATAGTATACTTCTTATTTTTCAAAGCCATATTTGCACCAAACATTCCAAACAAATTCCAGTTTCCATTAATATTCTCTGGTTTTGTGATATAACCACCGGTAGTCTCGTCATAAGTACGGCGGCTGCTTACACTATTCAGAGTATTACTATAATTTAAGTGCGTCATAATACCTCTTTGAGTCTGCATGTTGAAAGTATTATACATAACACGCAAGGTATTAGTAAACGAAGGTTTCAGATTAGGATTACCCACACGAATATTAAGCGGGTCTGTATTATCTGTTATAGGCAGCAAATCAGTCATACTTGGCTGAGAACTTCGTCCTCTATAGTCAACCCTCAACTGACTTGTTTTAGAAAACTTATATCTGAAGTCAAGTGTCGGAGTAAGATTAAACACTTTTCTTACACTTACAGTATCAAGTTCACCTTTCTTATAGTCAAGTTCAGTATTCTGAGGCTGGAATGACATACCTAAATTAAACTGAGATTTATCAGTAATCCATCTATAAGAAACATCCACCTGATGATTATAATAGTTGTATGTAGCACTCTTACTCAAATCAGCATTATATACACCATCAGTTTGTCCTGCTACTCCATCATTTACAGTCCAATCGTTGGCCATATCATAAGTAGAATTCACAGAAGTATTCTTCTTGTATTGGAAATTATAGCTGAACTGAAGGAACATATTCTTAAAAATAGGTTCACTGTAAGCAAATCTTGCACTATAGTTATAGCTCTTGGTAGGAGTTGTTATATATCTGTTCAATATTTCGAGCTGTTCTTCCAAAGATTTCTGATAATAGTTAGTTTCAGAAGTAGAGAACTGCTCCGACTGACTGTCGGTATAGTTATACGAACCTCTGAAAGTAATATTACGTCCTTGCTTGCCAAGACGTCTGTTCACCATAAGAGAGCCGCCCAAACTAAGACTATTAGATCTTGACAAGCTGTTTCTTGCTATAGTATTTACGATAGTAGATTCATCAACAAGATCAGTAAGATTGCCAGCCTGCATCAGTTCATCGGTAGAATAGCCAGGATCCTCATTAAAAGTATAAGTCTTAGAATCAGAGCCATCATCAGTATCTCCAAGCTGGAATCTTGGTCTGAACAATACCATAGTCATAGTATCAGGATTCCATTCAAGACGAAAATCAGCAGTAAGATTCAAATTCTTATTGTCCTGAGCAGTCATGGCATTGGTAAAAGAACTATTTGTACTCGAAACGAATGTTTCAGAAGCCGATTTACTTCTAATATCCGAATTTTTCAGATTAAAGTTCACACTACCATTATTTTTCCATTTCTTGGTTTCTGTTGCAAAGTTGAAGCCACCCATGTGAATTGTATTCAATCCGTTCTGTCGGCGCCATCCCCCTCCGCCTCCACCAGGGAAACTGTTATCGTTGACATTATTTGAAGAACCTATAACGGTAAACTGATTAGGACCATAAAAACGGTTAAGCAAAACTTTGGCACTATATCTGTCTTCTGTACCTCCGGCAACATCGGCATTACCAAACCATCCTTTATTCATTCCCGGTTTTACACTAAGGTCGAGTACTGTTTCCTCTTCACCATCCTGTATACCGGTTGCCTGAGCCATATCCGACTGTTTGTCGTAGGCTCTCACTTTATCAACTATATTTACAGGTAAGTTCTTAAGAGCAATACTCGGATCATCGGCAAAGAATTCCTTTCCGTCAATCATGATTTTGGTAATAGACTTACCGTTGATTGTTATATTACCATTATCGTCTATTTCAGCACCAGGTAATTTCTTAACCAATTCCTCCAAGGCGGAGCCTTCAGGCAAACGATAAGCCGATGAATTATACACCAAAGTATCGGCCACGGCAGTAACTTCGGGAGCCTGCGCAACAATTACTGCCCCCTCAAGCATAATAGCATCAGAGTTCAGTTCAATGTTACCCAGCGCAACCTTCATTTTCTGCTTAGTAAGTGCAATTTGCTTATATTCTGGTTTATATCCTACAAAAGAAACTTTAAGAAGATACTTTCCAGGCTTTGCCGACAAAGAAAAATTACCGTCAAAATCGGTAATATTTCCGGTAACCATTGTACTGTCTGCTGCCGAAAGAATCTGAACGGTAGCCTGCATAACCGGCGATTTATCTCCTCCATCAATAACAGTACCCGTAACGGTACCCTTCACAGATCTGCCCTGCGAAAAGACAAATGCAGGGCACAAAATAGTCAAAATAAGACCCAAAACCCACTTCTTCATGGTCATCAAAAATAATTCAAAAGTAAATCAAACTAGTAAATATCTATATCGTAATATATAATTCCAATCAATATCAAATCAGAATATTTTGTTCAACATACGTTTGACAACCATAAAGGCAAAAGGTTTAACGGCTTAATAGTTTTTTTTTAATTTTTCCTTCCAAAATTTCTTATTTTCTCAATTCTACGTTTCTGTTGTAAAAACTCAAAAGCTATAATAATCACTATCATATAAAAAATAGCTATTGAATTTCCGGACATTGGTGCAGAAAGGCTAACCATAGACAGTAATAATGACGCAAGATAGTAAAATCCAAGCACATACAGTGAAAAACATACTGATTTAGATCTTAATAATGAAGTAGTTTCATCCTCATCTTTTGTTTTTGACAGAAAAATTAAAAACAAAGATAACCACACTACAAGCTTTGAGCCCAGTTTCATAAGAATAAAGCTCTCATCGGTACGTATAAAACCAAACATATACATAAGCATTGGCACGAAAACCGACAGCAACAGCAACACATATCCCAAAACTCGAAAACTAACCGGAAATATTCCTTTCATGATACTAACAATTTAATGTATTAATATTTTATACTATGATTAATTATATACATATATTATTTATAAGTGCAAAAATAGTTTATTTGAAAGCATAATCCTGCATTTATATGACTTTTTTCTTAATTTTGCGAATAAAACAATATATAAAAACAAATAATCAACAAACGTAATATTTACAATATGCCAAAACTCAACGATAAACAAAAGGTTATAATATGCCGTAATATAGTGTCCGATTTAGAAAATGCCATTTCCGAACACAAATACGACAAACTTTTTATTTTAACAGACGAACATACACGCATGCACTGTCTGCCACTTATCGAAAGTTGCATATCATCGCTCAATGCAGTACATATATGTATAGGTGTTGAAGATGTAAATAAAACTCTCGAAACACTGGCCCAAGTATGGACTGAGTTGAGCACAAAAGGTGGAACAAGACATTCATTACTTATTAATTTAGGTGGAGGAATGGTAACCGACCTTGGTGGTTTTGCAGCCGCAACATTCAAGCGTGGAATCTCCTATATCAATATCCCCACAACACTGCTTTCTATGGTTGATGCAGCTGTAGGCGGCAAGACTGGTATCAACTTCAATGGCCTGAAAAACGAAATAGGGGCATTTGCGCCAGCTTCACATGTTCTTATAGACTGTAATTTCCTAAAGACATTAGATACAGAAAATATACTTTCAGGATACGCAGAAATGATAAAACATGGTCTGATAAGTTCAGAAAAGAACTGGAGCGAACTGTTATCGTTCGATTTCAGTAAAAATGAAAACATAGATTATTCTATTTTACAGGAACTTGTAGGTAAATCTGTAGCTATTAAAGAGAATATTGTAGAACAAGACCCATTTGAAAAAGGAATACGTAAAGCTCTCAATCTCGGTCACACCATAGGACATGCTTTCGAAAGTTATGCTTTAGAATCCGGACATCATGTATTACACGGATATGCTGTTGCCTGGGGTTTGGTCTGTGAACTTTATTTAGCACATCTCAAGACAGGTTTCCCCAAAGACAGAATGAGACAAACCATACAGTTTATAAAAGACAATTATGGTAAACTTAATTTCACATGCAAGGAATACGACCACTTATATGAATTCATGACACACGACAAGAAGAATGAATCTGTAGGGAATGTTAATTTCACACTGCTTAGCAACATAGGAGAAATATGTATCAACCAGACAGCCTCAAAAGAAGAGATTTTTGACTGTCTTGACTTTTATTCTGAAACTATGGGATAAGTGTTGACAATATTATTAAAAGCATAAACATCCAAGTAATAAACGCATAAGTATTTAACCGGACCGAGTAAAAAAATATATTCCTGATTTGTATTTTAAAAATAAATCTGTACATTTGCACCCGCAATTCGGGGTGTAGCTCAGCCCGGTTAGAGTACACGTCTGGGGGGCGTGTGGTCGCTGGTTCGAATCCAGTCACCCCGACTGCTGAAGATCAAGGAGTTAAGATAAACATCTTAACTCCTTTTTTTGATTCCAACAACAAATCTACAACATTTTTTTCTCTACAACATGTCTACAACTAAGAAGCTGTCTCAAAATAAAAAATAGAGATAGGTTAACTTACAATCTATAAGCTACGACATAAAAATCTCCAGCTTTTATTCCTATAATTGCAATAAACAATGGTGATGAGAAATATAAATGGTTCATTGATTAAATTAGCATTATTGATTGAGAGTGAAAAGGGCATTCTTAATGAGTGTCCTTTTCTTAAATATCAAATAATTAACTATTTATATTTGTAAGTACGCAAATAAGTACATATCTTTGCATTATAACAAAGGAGGATTTATGAGAACAGCTAATTACACAGATTTAAGAGCCAACTTGAAAAGCTACATTGATGCGGTGATTGATGATTATGATACTGTAGTTATCAATCGTGGTAATGGCAAGGGAGTAGTAATGATTTCTTTGGATGAATACAATTCTCTAAAAGAAACAGAATACATCATGTCGTCGCCAGATACAATGGAAGCAATACATAAAGGCGAAGAGGATATTAAGAACGGTAATTCTATATCCCAGAATGAAGGTGAAAGCATAGATGATTTCTTAAAACGTGTAGCATGTACAGAATAACATTATCAGAACAGGCAAGGAAAGAATATCTATACTTTACCCAAAGCGGAAACAAAGCAATATTGAATAAAATCAAAAATTTACTGGAAGATATTGCCGCACATCCTTACACTGGAATAGGAAAGCCAGAACCACTTAAATATGAACTTGCAGGAAAATGGTCAAGAAGAATCAATGCAGAGCATAGAATTGTTTACTCTGTACATGATGATATAATAGAGGTTTATATATTCTCTATGAGATATCATTACACCAAGAAATAAGTAACATATTACTATATTAAAGAAAGGACAGCTATTAAGTTAGTTGTCCTTTTTGTTTATATAAACTTATGATACTATACCATATCATTATTTCTGATACAGGTTACTACAGTTTTACGGATGAAGGGATGCTGTAACATTAAGGGCACTCAATCGGGTGTCCTTAATTTATAATATTCACTTTTATTCATTTACTTACAAAACAGAACATTACGTCACCTAAATATTCAAGCACAACAGATCAGCATCTGTGGGTCTGTCAGAATCCGGTCTCTATGCGTTACGGCATACGTGGTCTGACGCAAATGATATGGTCATGGAAAGGACATTCTCCGGTTTCTGGAGATGTATATGTATTTTTCTCACGGGACCGTAAGACTATGAAAGCATTAAAATGGGATGTGGACGTTTTTTGATGTACACTAAAAGCTTGTCTCAAGGGCGTTTCAGTGAAGTGCTAAAAAATGGTGATAGTAGTGCCCGCAGGCTTCAATGGGACAACACAAAGATAGCCGCCAAAAAATCTGGACGGTTATCTTTTTATGTGGTGAACGCTATCGCGGACGGTTGTACCAGCTGAAATGCGTCGCACGCTTCCATTGTTTTCTTCATAACTCTTCTTTTATTGTTTTTTATACATTAATTATTAGGGGAGTATCTTCGTCCTCCTTTAAAATCTCGATATACAAAGTTATGTATTTTTATCTTCTTACGCAAGAGATTTTATACATACAAATCAGATTTACTGACACTTATACACTTTTACACATTAATATCATTCTTTACATGACGTGATTTCTCCCAACATAAGACACGGTCATGTTTTAAGTAAAACACGGTCACGTTTTGAGTAAAACATGCTCACGTTTTTTATCGAATGCAAGAGGGATAAAATACAACTGTACAGCCGTACAGCCAACGGATTATCTGCATAAAAATATATAAGAAAATAAGCCTTTTTTGTCCTTATAGGGTCAAAAAGGTCAAAAAGGTCAATAATGACCCTTTTTTGACGATTTCTTGGCATTTCGTTAAAATCATACCACCGATTTTTAGTAAATTTGACGCATGAAAAAGGATGAAATAATACAGTTACTAAAAGAACAATTGGATATAGCGATGAAAGAAAATAAAGAACTTCTTCAACGCGTCGATTCACTATTGGAAAGTATTTCTTCTCTTAAAGAAGATCTTCTTCGGAAAGACAAGTCTCTTAATAAACAGAAACGTATAAACAAGGAAGATTGACGGTGATACAATCATCATTAAAACTTTTCCTATTCACGATATAGAATCATGAAGAAGCTTATGCAGAACCATAAAAAAAATACTTACATGGAATCATGTATACATTTACGAAAAATCAACTCATTTTATACTTCAATATCATAGGGAGAAATATAATCATTATATCAGAATCCCGTATCTGAGTACCTACAAGGCCGTTTTCAGTATAATCCTTGCAGAAAAAAGGGTTATTATTGACCTTTTTGACCCTTTTGACCCTAATTCCTTTTCTTTCGCGACTCTCACAAGCCGAAACTTCATTACAATAAAAAGAAAATGTGTGCAAAAATCAGAAAATGAGAAAAAGAAAGATGAAGGATAAAGATTGTCAAAATATAAGAATGGTATAAACCATCTACTACTCTTTGTATCATCAATAGCGACAGACACAGGGGGATAAAAAAAGAATATTTCCCGGATTGATATTAAAGACCTTATGATTATATAAAAAAGAGAATGTGCCAAATTTGACACACCCTTATCTTTTTATGTGGTGAACGCTATCGCGGACGGTTGTACCAAAGTATTTTTAGACAGCCTCTTTTTTTTGATTCCTACAACGAAGTTA